>Ga0075429_100000768_pt1 | contig 25287 bp, 29 predicted proteins | sample RhiMetdeltSRZDD3_FD_75295 | JGI IMG/M metagenome (GOLD analysis project Ga0075429, IMG submission 75295) | Populus rhizosphere microbial communities from Tennessee, USA - Rhizosphere MetaG P. deltoides SRZDD3 | ecosystem: Host-associated > Plants > Roots > Rhizosphere > Soil | place: USA... | reverse complement strand
TCGCATGCGGAAGCACCGTCGGCATGTTGCCGAAGGTCATCTGAACCACGCCGGAAATCACGTCCGCAATGCCCGGACCGCCGCCCTTATACGGGATGTGAAGCATGTCGGTGCCGGTCATCACCTTGAACATTTCCCCCGACAGATGCAGCGACGTGCCCTGCCCCGATGAAGCGAATGCGAGCTTCCCGGGCTCCTTCTTTGCGAGCGCGATCAGCTCGGGCACGGTGCGGACCGGCACGTTGTTGTTCACCACGAGCAGGTTCGGAAACGTGCCGGTCATCGATACCGGGGCGAAGTCCTTGAGCGGGTCGAACGGCAACTTGGCGTACAGCGTCGGGTTGATGCCGTGCGACGCGACCGTGATCCATCCGAGCGTGTATCCGTCAGGATTGCTGCGCGCGAGCTCCGCCACCCCGATGTTGCTTCCGGCACCGGGCTTGTGATCGATGAAGAATGTCTGCCCGAAATGCCGGCTCAGCCAGTCGCACAGCAGGCGGCCCTGGAAGTCGGTGCTGCCGCCGGGCGTGAAAGGAATGATCAGGCGCACCGTCTTCGCCGGCCAGCTCGCGGACGGATCCTGCGCATGCACGCCTCGCGCGAGCGCGAGTCCCGCCAAAGCACCACCCAGCCGGATGACGTCCCTGCGTTTCATAGAGCGGTCCCAGTCTAACGGACGGCCGTAAATGTGCCAAAGTCGGCGCATGCGCAAGCCCGCCGCCGACCCGATGCTGCTTGCGGTCTGCACGCTCGGCATCGTGCAGATCACTGCCTGGGGGACGAGCTACTACTGCCTCGGCGTGCTCGCCGGCCCGATCGCAGCCGACACCGGCTGGAGCCGCAGCCTCATCTATTTCGGCTTCACCGTCGCGCTGCTGGTGATGGGCGGCGTTTCGACGCTTGCCGGGCGCGCGATCGACCGCTACGGCGCGCGCAGCGTGATGGCGCTCGGGACGCTGCTGGTCTCGGCCGGCCTGTACGCGCTTTCGCTCGTGCGCTCGGAGCTTGAATATCTGCTCGTCTGGGCCTTTCTCGGCTTCGGCATGCGGCTTTCGTTGTACGACGCGGCGTTCGCAGCGCTGGTGCAGGTCGTGCCACGCCGCGGGCGGCTGGCGATTTCCTACCTGACGCTGTTCGGCGCGTTCGCGTCGACCGTATTCTGGGTCATCGGGCACTACTTGAACGAGGCGCAGGGCTGGCGCCAGACGCTCGCGCTGTTCGCCATCATCAACCTCGCAATCTGCCTGCCGCTGATCTGGATCGGGCTTGCGCGGCGCGAAGCACCGGCGACTGAAGCGACCGCTGCAACGCAGGCCGCGCCCTCCGTCGGGGAGGCGCCGCTCGAAGGAACGATGCGCCTGGTCGCGATGGCGCTCTTTGCGCTGGTGATGTCGCTCAACGGCTTTGTGTTCGCGGTGGTGACCGTGCAGCTGGTGCCGCTGCTCGAAGCCGCGGGTCTCGCGACCGCGGCCGCGGTCTGGGTTGCGTCGCTCAAAGGTTTCGCGCAATTCGGCGGCCGCGTCGTCGAGATCGTGTTCGGGCGCAACCTGCGCGCGATCACCGTCGCGCGGATCGCGATCGGCGTGCTGCCGGTTTCGTTCGCGCTGCTGCTCGCCGCGCAGGGCAAGCTCTACGCGATTATCGCGTTCACCTTATTGATGGGTGCTTCGCAGGGCGTGATCACCATCGTCCGCGGCGCAGTGCCGCTCGCGCTCTTCGGCGCGGCCGGCTACGGCGCGGTGCTCGGACTGCTCGCGACGCCGGTGCTGATCGTCAATGCGGTCTCGCCGACGATCTTCGCGATGATCGTCGACCGCTGGGGCTGGCACGTGTCGCAGGTCGTGCTGGTCGCGGTGTCGGCTTCGTCGTTCCTGGCGATGGAATTCATGGCGCGCTGGTACGACGCGCGCAGGCGCGCCACGGCACACTGACGCACGCTACTCGAGAGCGAACCGGAAGGCTGTGCCGTCGCGAACGATACGGCCCGCGGTCGGCGTCGCGAAATGCGTGCCCAGCACGAGCACCGGGCGATCGGCGTGCTTCTCGAGGAACTGACGGCGCGTGCGCCTTGCCGCATCGGCGTCTACATCGAACCGGCTCGCCCACCGGGGTTCGGCGCATTGCACCGGATGATGCATCAGGTCGCCGGTGATCACCGCCTTTTCGCCGCGCGAAGTGATCCGCACGCTCACATGTCCAGGCGTGTGGCCGGGTGTCGGCTCGAGCTGCACTTCAGGTGTGATCCGGTGATTCATCTCCACGAGATCAGCGATCCCCGTATCGAGAATCGGCCGCACCGAATCCTCCTGCACGTCGCGGTCGGGACCCGCGGGCTCGGCCGACCAGTGCTCCCATTCCTTGCGCGCGAAAAGATAGCGGGCGTTGGGGAATGTCGGCACCCAGCGATCCCCGACCCACATCGTGTTCCACCCCACATGGTCCACATGCAGGTGCGTGCACAGCACGGTGTCGACGTTGTCGCGCAAAAAGCCGGCTTCGGCAAAGTCGGCGAGAAAGTGTCCCTGTCGCATGTGCCAGTTCTTCACTGCGCGCGGCTTGTCGTTGCCGATGCAGGTGTCGACCACGATCGTGCGTCCCTCCGATTCGACGACGAACGCATGGATCGAGCCGATGGTGCGTCCATCCGCGGTGAGGAAGTGCGGCTTCAGCCACGCATGCTGCAGCAATCGCTCGGGCGACGCTTCGTCGAAGAGAAACGTTCCCGGTGACGGACCTTCGATCTCGACGATTCGGGTCACCATCGCCGCGCCGATCCTCCAGCGCGTGACCGGGTAAGTGGTTGCCACGGTTTATGATACCAACCACAAGAATGAGGGAGATGGACATGTTCCGCACAGGGGTCCTGGCTGCGCTGATAGCAACCGCGCCGCCTCTCGCGCAAGCGCAGGTGAGCATCGATGCTCTGGCGGACGAGGTCGAGGCGCGCGTGATCGCGTGGCGGCGTCATATCCACCAGAACCCGGAGCTTTCGTACCAGGAAGTCAAGACCGCGGCGTACGTCGCAACGGCCCTGCGCACGATGCCGGGCATCGAAGTGCAGACAGGAATCGCCAAGACCGGGATCAAGGCGGTGCTGAAAGGAGGCAAGCCCGGGCCCGTGGTTGCGCTGCGCGCGGACATGGACGCATTGCCCGTCGAGGAACGCAACGACCTGCCGTTCCGCTCGCAGGCGAAAGCGCTGTACCAGGGACGGGAAACGCCAGTGATGCACGCGTGCGGTCACGATACGCACGTGGCAATGCTGCTGGGCGCTGCCGCAATGCTTTCAAAAATGCGCGCCGAGCTGCCGGGCACCGTGGTGTTCTTCTTCCAGCCCGCCGAGGAAGGCGGCGGCGGAGCATTCCTGATGGTCAAGGAAGGGGCGATGGAGAATCCGAAGGTCGACGCGGTCTTCGGCCAGCACATCGGCGCGCGCTTCCCCGGGGGCGTGGTCAATTACCGGCCCGGCGCGACGATGGCCAGCTCGGACACGTTCTACATCACCGTCAAGGGCGTCGGCGGGCACGGTGCCTCGCCATGGTCGGCGAAGGACCCGATCGTTACCGCGGCGCAGATCGTCACCAACCTGCAGTCGATCGTCAGCCGGCAGGCCGACCTTTCCGCAGGCGCGGCGGTCGTGACGGTCGGACAATTCAACGCCGGCAACCGCACCAATATCATTCCCGAAGAAGCGACCCTGTCGGGAACCATCCGCACGCTGAACGAGCCCACGCGCGCCCAGCTGCACGAGGCGATCGCGCGAATGGCAAAGGGAACCGCCGAGGCGTCGGGCCTCACCGCCGAAGTCAAGGTCATCCGCGGCTACCCGGTGCTCAGCAACGATGCCGCGCTCACGTCGAGGATGGTGGGCGCGCTCGAGCGCGCCGCCGGGCCCGGAAAAGTACGCGAGATCCCGCCGGTGCTCGGCTCGGAGGACTTCGGCGCGTACTCGAGCGCCGCGCCCACTTTCTTCTGGTTCCTGAACGCATCGCCACATGCCGACCGCTCGGGCGCGCCGAATCATTCGCCTTTGTTCATGATCGACGAGAAGTACCTGAAGACCGGCGTGAAGGCGCTCGTGCACGTGGCGCTCGAGTACCTGCGCGCGAACGCAGCCAGATAGGATGTGCGGGCGTTACGTCAGCCCCGAGCAGGCCGCGATCGAGCGCGCATGGCGGATCGGCCGCGTAACCGGCAACCCTCTCATGCGCCGCTTCAACGTAGCGCCGACGGATCCCGTGCCGCTGCTCGTCCACGACCGTGGCGTGCTCACGCTCGGCACGGCTCGCTGGGGTCTCATTCCGCACTGGTGGAAGGAAGAGAAGCCGCCAAAGCTCTCCTTCAACGCGCGCATCGAAGAAGCGGTTTCGAAACCGATGTGGAGAGACTCGATGCGCCAGGGTCGCTGCCTCGTCCCGGCCGAGGGCTGGTACGAATGGCGCGTCGTGGAGCAGACCGATCCGCAGACAGGCGAGATCGTGCGCTCCAAGCAGCCGCACTACATCCGCAGAAGCGACGGCCAGCTCGCCTGCTTTGCCGGCCTCTTCTCGTGGACGCGAAAACCCGGTGCCGAGGAACCGCTTCTGACCTGCGCGATTCTCACCACCGCCGCCGCGGGCGCTCTCATCGAGCTGCACGATCGGATGCCGGTGGTGCTTGCCGATGAAGCGCATCCACAGTGGCTCGATCCTGCGCTGCGCGATGCCGCGCAGGCGAGCGCGCTCGCGCGTGAGCACCAGAGCGTCGACGCTTTCACGCAGTTCCCGGTGTGCAAGCTCGTCAACAGCACCCGCAACGATGGTCCGGAGCTGATCGAGCCGCTGGATTAAATCCTACGTGGGCGGCGTCGGCTCGCCGCCGGCTTCCTGCATGATCCAGCGGCGAAACGCGGCAACTTCGCTGCGATCGCTGCGCTCGCTCGAGCAGACCAGGTAATAGGCCGACGCGAGCGGCATGCGCAGCGCGAACGGCGCGACCAGCCTCCCGGAAGCAAGGTCGAACGCGGCAACCTGCGGCATTCCGAGCGCCACGCCGAGCCCATCGGCGGCCGCCTCGAGAGCGAGCACGGAATGGTTGAAGCGCAGGCCGCGCGCGACGTCCACGTCCTCGATTCCGGCCGCTTCCAGCCATACCTGCCAGAGAGGACGGCCGTCGTCGGATCCGATGTTGTCGTGAATCAGCACGTGGTTGCGCAGGTCGCGCGGCTCGCGCAATGGCCGATCGCCTTTCAAAAGATGCGCGCCGCACATCGGAGTCACCGAAACCGCAAGCAGCTTGTCGATCCGCATTCCCGGGTAGTCGCCGCTGCCGAAGCGAATCGAGATGTCCGCGTCGTGCGCTTGCTGGCCAGGATGCATTTCGTCCACGCCCGCTTCGTCTCGCGGCGGGTCGATCAGCCGCGTGCTCGCGCTGATCCGCACGTCGAGGCCGCGGTGCGCGCCTACGAACCGGTGCAGCCGCGGCGCAAGCCACTTCGCGGCAAAGGTCGGCGCGGCGTCAACCGACAAGGTCCCGGGCGCGCCGGTTGCGCTGATTTGCTCGACCGCTTCGGCGAGACGGTCGAATCCGTCGCGCAGCTTGGGAAGGGCTACGCGGCCCGCGTGCGTCAGTTCGAGCCCGCGGGCACGGCGCCGGAAGAGTTGGACGGCGAGAAGATCTTCGAGCCCCTTCACCTGATGGCTGATCGCTGCCGGGCTGACATGCAGCTCCCTCGCGGCACGCGAGAAGCTCGCGAGGCGCGCCGCCGCCTCGAACGCCCGCAACGCATTCAGCGGGGGAAGGCGTCTGGGAGTCGTCTTAGGCTTACCGTTCGTATGCCTCATCACTACAAATTATAGGTTGTTGCAGTGCAACTAAGCAATCATAAATAAGTCTCAGTAGTAAGCCGAAAGAAGATTTCTTGGGAAAGGACCTTTGATGAGTGACGAGTTGAAGCGAGCCCCCGCCAGTGACCTCTCAGCACGACTGGACGACATCCAGATGCCTGCGTACGAGCGTCTGACCGCGCGAGCCCATCTGGCCCGTGCGGAAGAGATTTCGGACCTGATCGTCGCCGCGATTCGCGCCATCCAATACGTCGCGAAAGCGCTGACCACGCGGCGCTTGCGCCGCGGCCTTGCGCGCATCGGGTGAGGCCGACTGTGGACCACCCTTCAGGCATCGTAGTGCAGAAGCTGGGCGCCCCGCACCGCGCGCAGATCGTTCGCCATCTGCTGCGTTTGCCGGCGGACGACCGGCGCCTGCGTTTCGGCGGACCCATCAACGACGCGGCGATCGAGGCGTACGTCGCCGGCATCGATTTCGGGCGGGATGGCGCGTTCGGCGTGCTGGCAGCCGACCTCGAGCTCATCGGGGTTGCGCATCTCGCGCCCGATGCGAGCGAGGCGTCCGCCGAACTGGGTCTCAGCGTGGATGCGTCCGCGCGCGGCAAAGGTTGCGGCTACGCGCTACTGCAACGCGCGGTTCTGCACGCCACGAACCGCGATTACCGCGTGCTGTTCATGCACTGCCTCGCCGAAAACGACACCATCCTGCACATGGCGCGCAAGGCGGGACTTACGCTGGTGATCAGCGCCGGAGAGGCAGACGGCCGCCTCGAGCTGCAGGAACGGACTCAGGCAGGCGCGCTGAAAGAGATGATCGAAGACCAATTCGCGCTGGTGGACTCGCTGTTCAAGCACCAGTATTCATGGCTCGGCAAGCGGCGCGAACCCGCGCCGGCAGAAGCAGCGTGATGCGAGCCCGCGATCTCTACTGTTTTGTGCAGGCCTCGGAGACTGCAGTGCGGATGATCTCCGCGAGCCGCAGCGTGCCGGGGCCGGCCGCCTCGCGATCCGCGAAAACCAGATAAAGCTCGGCATAGCGTTCGCCGCCCTCGGCAAGCGGCACCGGCTTGAGCGTTGCTGCGGCAAGCTCGGGGCGGATCTTGTCTTCCGGAAACCAGGCGTAGCCGTATCCGCGGCACGCGGCGCCGATCGATGTGGCCATGTTGCTGACCGTCCAGCGCTGCGTTGCCTCGACCTGCGGCCGGGTCGCCCGCAGCGTGCCGGATTCGCGCACCAGGAGCTGGCGATGCGCGCGCAAGTCGCGCATCGTTGCGGGACGGCCGAGCCGGTGCAGCGGGTGCTCCGGGTGAGCGACCAGCACGAATCGCAGCCGCATCAGCGGATCGCCGGAAAATCCCTCGGGAATCCTGCCGGTGATCGCCAGCGTCGCCTGGCCCTGCAGCAACGCTTCCGACGTCCCGCCCAGCACCGATTCGATCAGTTCGATCCGGGTGTGCGGGCTCTCGGAGCCGAACTTGTCCAGGCACTCGAGCAGCAGCCAGACCGGGAAAGCGATCTCGACCGCGATTCCAATCTCGGCCTCCCAGCCCGCCGAGAGCTTGCCTGCGGCACGTTCGAGACCGCGCGCTTCGTCAAGTAGCGTGCGCGCGCGGCGGTACAACAGCTCACCCGTCGGCGTCAGAACCGCCTTGCGGCCGCGGATTTCGAACGCCTTGACACCGAGCAGCGATTCCAGCTTTTGCACCGCGTACGTCAGCGAGGATTGGCTCTTGTGCAGCGCTTCAGCGGCCTTCGCATAGCCGCCGGTGTCCACCACCGCGAGAAGCGCGCGCCATTGCTCGAGTGTGATGCGGGGAGGCGGGGTCATATCTATGTATTCGATTGGTTTGGTCGTAAATATCGGCTATTCAATCCATAAAGGCAATAGTTTAATGACGCCTGGCTTACTAGGAGGCGTCATGACAACCACCCTGCTGCAACTGAACACCAGCATCTTTTCTGCCAACGGGCAGTCGAGCCGCCTGGCGGATTCGTTCGTCGCGAAATTCCGGGCGGCAAATCCGGGAGCGGAAATCATCGTGCGTGATCTCGCCCGCGATCCGGTGCCGCATCTGGACGCCCAGCGCTTCGGCGCTTTCATCGCCAAACCCGAATTGCGAACGCCCGCGCAGCAAGCCGTGGTCGATTATTCTGACCAGCTCATCGGAGAGCTGAAACGCGCGGATGTGATCGTCGTCGGCCTGCCGATGTACAACTTCGGCGTGCCTTCGACCCTCAAGGCGTACTTCGACCATGTCGCCCGCGCCGGAGCAACGTTCCGCTACACGGACAACGGGCCGCTGGGCCTGCTTACCGGGAAGAAGGCGTACCTCTTCGCTACGCGCGGCGGCAGATACGAGGGCACGCCGCTGGACCTGGAAACGAGCTTCGTGCGCCAGTTTCTGCAATTTGTTGGCATTGACGATGTCGAATTCGTATACGCCGAGGGGCTCGCGATCGGTGATGCCAGCAGGCAGGCAGCGCTGACTGCGGCCGAAGGTGCGATCGAGCGACTCGTCGCGCCCGTCCACTGGCCGATCGCCGCATGAGGATCTGAAAGGAGAAGCCAGATGACGATCGACACTGCAATGCTGGAAAGCTGGCGGCCGCGCGCGCTGGCGGTCCTGCGCATCGTGACTGCGTATCTGTTCATTCCGCACGGCACCGCGAAGCTCTTTGGCGTGCCGTACCAGAAGATGCACGAGGGTGGCGTGCAACTGCTGTCGCTGACGGGGGTTAGCGGAGTGCTCGAAGTCTTCGGCGGCGCGCTGCTGCTGATCGGCCTCTTCACGCGGCCGGTCGCGTTCGTGCTGTCCGGGTTCATGGCGGTGGCGTACTTCATGGCACACGCGAGCCAGGGCAACGTGCTGCTGCCGCTGCTCAACCGGGGCGAGCTTGCGGTGCTGTACTGCTTCGTGTTCCTGTATTTCGTTTTCGCCGGCGCCGGCGCGTGGAGTATCGATGCGCTGCGCTCGCGCTCCATACTTGCTGAGAGGCCCAGGTCATGACAACCCGCAAGCTGCAACAGATCATCGAGTCAGTACCCGCTTCCGACGGCGCCGGCGTTCGCCTGCGACGAAGCATCGGCCGCGCGCAACAGTTGCGCGTCGATCCGTTCCTGATGCTCGATGAATTCTCCTCGGACAACGCCGATGACTACATTGCGGGGTTTCCCGCGCACCCGCACCGCGGCTTCGAGACGGTGACCTACCTGCTCGACGGCCACATGCTGCACGAGGACCATCTCGGCCACCGCGGCGATCTCGTCAGTGGCGCGGTGCAATGGATGACCGCCGGACGCGGCATCATCCATTCCGAGATGCCGCAGCAGGAGAAGGGCCGCATGCGCGGCTTCCAGCTGTGGATCAACCTGCCGGCGAAGGAAAAGATGAAGCCCGCGACCTATCGCGATCTCCAGCCGGCGGAGATCCCGCTCGTAGATCTGCCGCGCGGCGGAACCGTCAAGGTGATCGCCGGAACGTTCACCAGCGAAGGACGATCGACCTCTGGGCCCATTGCCGGCCTCACCACCGATCCGTCGTACCTAGACGTCAAGCTGCGCGCGGGCGAAGCGTTCACGCATGCGATCGATGCCGGCTACAGCGCATTTGTCTATCCGTACGAGGGCACGCTGCGGATCGGCGAGCGCGAATTGAAGACGCACGACGCCGGTGTCCTCGGCGCGGGCGATCGCATCGAAGTCACCGCAGGGCCGGACGGAGCGCGCTTCCTCGTTCTCGCCGGCAGGCCGTTGCGCGAACCGATCGCGCAGTACGGACCCTTCGTCATGAACACGCGCGAAGAGATCGAGCAGGCGATGCGCGACTACCAGAGCGGCGAGCTAACGCGCGCCGCGTAGCGGGCGGAAAAACTCGCGGATCTCGTGCGCCAGAACTTCGGGTTGCTCGAGCGCGGCGAAGTGCCCGCCCTTGTCCAGCACGCTCCAGCGGCGGATGTCGGTGTAGGTCTTCTCGGCGAGCGAGCGCGGCGGACGCACGATCTCCTTCGGAAACGCCGCATAGCCGGTCGGCACGCCGACCGTTTCACCCTCCGGAATCGGCCACGGCCCATGCAGCCGGGCGTGGTAGGGCCAGAACGACGAACCGATCGCGCCGGTGAACCAATACAACGAAATGTTCGCGAGCATTTCATCGCGGCTGATCGCGTTCTCGGGCACGCCGCCGCAATCACTCCACGTGCGGAACTTCTCGACGATCCAGGCGGCTAGACCGGCCGGCGAATCGGTCAGTCCGAACGCAAGCGTCTGCGGCTTCGTCCCCTGAATCGCCTGGTAGCCGGTTTCCTCCTTCAGCCAATGGCTGAGATCGGCGAGAAATTCTTTTTCCTCCACGTTCGGATTGGCAACCATCTTCGGATCGCGGCGCACGGCGAGCAGGTTCAGGTGAATGCCGATCAACCGGGCGGCATGGCGGTGTCCGAGAACCGATGCGATGAATCCACCCCAATCTCCGCCTTGTGCGCCGAAGCGCGCAAAGCCCAGCACGTCGGTCATCAGCGCCGCGAAGCAGGCGGCGATGTCCTCGACGGAAAACCGTTTCTGCCCCGGCGCGAACGAGAGCGCGTAGCCGGGAAGCGAGGGGGCGACGACGGTAAACGAATCCGCGGCGTTGCCGCCGAAGCGCACGGGGTCGGCGAGCATCGGGATCAGCTTGTGAAACTCGATCACCGATCCGGGCCAGCCATGCGAGAGCAGCAACGGCATCGGGTTCGGGCCCCTGCCCTCTTCGTGGATGAAATGCAGATCGATGCCGTGCATCGGCACCGTGAACTGTCGCAACGCGTTGAGCTTCGCTTCCCAGCTTCGCCAGTCGAAGCGGCTGCGCCAGTAGCGCACCAGGTCCTGCAGGTAGGCGACGCTCGTTCCCGTGGACCAGGGTTCGAGAGGAGGTTCGTCAGGCCAGCGGACGCGCTCCAGGCGCGAGCGCAGATCGGCGATCGCTTCGTCCGGAACGTCGAGGCGGAACGCCTTGGGGCTCCGCTCGCCCGTCCCCGAGTCTTTCACTTCGGCAGTTCGGCCCCCGACAGCGCCAGGCGCTTGAGCTTCCGGTCGGCCATGATTTTTTCGTAGCACTCGGCGCACACCTCGCGCTTCCTCTCGCCCCCGGGAAGCGTGCGGAACGTCGCTCGCGGTCGCGAATGCTGGCCGTGATAGCAGTATTTCAACGGATTCAGATTGCTCATCGTCAGCCCAATTGAACCTTTCCTCGCATGGCCTTGACTCGGCCTCGCCTGATCTTACTCTCGATACGCCGCAATTTCGAGGCGCGGGTCGGCCGGGTGGCAATCCGCCGCCGCGGCGGCTCGGCGACGCTTTGGACGAGCCGCTGCAGGCGCCGCAGGGCATCCTCCCGGTTCATCTCGAGGCTGCGGTGCTGCCAGGCCTTGATCACCAGGACGCCCTCGCGCGTGATGCGACGGTCCTTGAGGCCCAACAGCCGCGCCTTTACGGCTTCAGGGAGAGAAGACGCGGCGATGTCGAAGCGCAGGTGCACTGCGCTCGAGACCTTGTTGACGTTCTGGCCGCCGGCGCCGGTCGCGCGCACGGCGGTGATCTCGACTTCCGATTCGCGGACGAGCAGGGGGGCCTGGGCCATGGCAGGGTATTATCGCCGCAGACCCGGCGCACAACCGAACGCACGGGCAGTCCGTTCAGACCCGACTCCAGGAGGAAACGATGCGCATTGCCATTTCCACGCTGCTGCTTGCGGCATTCCTAACCGCTCATCCCGCGCTGGCCCAGGAGTTGAAGGTTGCCTCCGCAGCGACCGTGGAATCGTTGATTGCGGGGCAGAAGGGAAAACGCATCACGGTGCGCACGCGCTCCGGCCAGGAGCTCACCGGGCTGGTGCGCGAAGTGACGCCGCGCTTCGTGCACCTCGGCGCGCTCAGCGGGCGTGATTTCTTCGACGCGGTCGTGGCGCTCGACTCGGTCGAGGCGGTGATCGTGCGGACGAAGGAGTAATGCCCGAGGGCGCGCCGCTACGCAAAGAGCGGCGTCTGCCGCGCTTCGTGCGCGTCACGCTGCTCTCGGCTCGCGATCTCGTCTACACGGCGGGGCCGTTCGCGCTGATCGCCCTGGTGTTGCTCGTCGGCGCCTATTTCCTGCTCAAGCCCCAGCCCCCGAGCCGCGTGGTGCTCGCGACCGGCCCGACGCACAGCGACTACGCCGAGTTCGGCAAGCGCTACCAGCAGGAGCTGAAGCGGTACCGGATCCACGTCGAGCTGAGGCCCACCGAAGGGTCCGCGGCCAACCGCCGCCTGCTGAGCGACGAGAAGGAACGGGTCGACTTCGGCTTCGTGCGCGGCGGCTCGACCGACGCACTGCGCGAGGCCGAGGAGAAAGGCGGCATTCCGCTCGTCGCGGTCGGCAGTCTGTTTCTCGAGCCGGTCTGGATTTTTTACCGCGAGGACGCAGCGAAGAAGCTGCCGGGCGGAAAGCTCTCCTCCATCACCCAGCTGCGCGAGCTGCGCGTCAATTCCAGCGCGCGCGGCGGCGGAGCGACGATTCTCTTGTACAAGCTGATGGCTGCGAACAATGTAGCGCGCGAAGAGCTGAAGCTCGACCGGCGCGACCAGGGCGAGGCGGTCGCGGCGCTGTTCGACGGCTCGCTCGACGCGATGGTGCTCGTGCAGGCGCCGGAAGCGCCTCCGGTGCAGGCGCTGCTGTTCGAGCCCGGCATCGCGCTGTTCGAGTTCGAGCAGGCCGAGGCGTACGCACGCCGCTTCCGCTACCTCGATCCGGTCGTGTTGCCGCGCGGCGTTGCCGACCTGGTCCGCGACATCCCGCCTCGCGACACGCGGCTCATTGCGCCGACGACGATGCTCGTCGCGCGCGAAAGCACGCATTCGGCGCTGCTGCAGCTGTTCGTGCAGGCCGCGCACAAGATTCACGGCGAGCCGGGATGGATCGCCCGCGAAGGGCAGTTTCCGTCGGCGCAGAACATCGAGCTGCCGCTGGCGCGCGAGTCGGAGCGCTACTTGCGCAGCGGCCCGCCGTTCCTGCAGCGCTACCTGCCGTTCTGGCTCGCCAACCTCGTCGACCGGATGTGGGTGGCGCTGATCTCGATCATCGCGATCCTGATTCCGCTTGGGCGGGTGGTGCCGCCGCTGTACGCGTTCCGCGTGCGGTCCCGGATCTTCCGCTGGTACCGACATCTGCGCGAGATCGAAAACGAGGTGGCGCGGGGCGAGCGGTCCGCGGAGGAGCTGCGCGCGGAGCTACAGAAGCTCGATGCCAAGGCCGAACGGGTCACCGTGCCGCTGTCGTACACCGACGAGCTCTACAACCTGCGCACACATATTGGACTGGTGCGCGAACGCCTGGCGCAGACGAAGTAAGATTCAGCATCATGCCCAGAATCAACGGATCGCCCGCTCTCGCCCGCTTTCGCGTTCTCGACCTCACGCGCGTTCGCGCCGGCCCGAGCTGCGTGCGGCAGCTTGCAGATTTCGGCGCAGACGTCATCAAGATCGAAGCGACCCGCCCGGAAGACATGGGCGGCCCGCGCGACGGGCCGGATTTCCAGAACCTGCATCGCAATAAGCGCTCGATCACGCTCAACCTGAAGGCCCCGCAAGGCAGGGACGTCTTCCTGCGCCTCGCGTCGACCGCGGACGTCGTGGTCGAGAACTTCCGCCCCGACGTCAAAGACCGGCTCGGCATCGACTACGAGTCGCTGCGCAAGGTCAACCGCCGCATCGTGCTGGCGAGCGTCTCGGGCTTCGGCCAGGACGGGCCCTACCGCGAGCGCCCCGGGTTCGATCAGATCGCGCAGGGCCTTTCCGGAATCATGTCGGTGACTGGGCGTCCGGGTGGCGGGCCGATGCGCGTCGGCTGCGCGGTCGCCGATGTCGGCGCAGGGCTGCTCGCTGCGCTCGGCGTGCTGACCGCGCTCCTCGAGCGCGAAGTCTCGGGCGAGGGCCAGTGGGTGCAGTCGAGCCTGCTGCAGGCGGGAATCCAGCTGCTCGATTTCCAGGCCGCGCGCTACACGATGTCGGGCGAAGTCGCCGACCAGCAGGGAAACGATCACCCGACCAGCATGCCGACCTCGGCCTACACGACTGCGGACGGCTACATGAACGTCGCGGCCGCGGGCAGCAAGATGTGGAAGCGCCTCTGTGACGCGATCGGCCGGCCGGACCTTTTCGATCATCCCGATTACGCGCAAGCCGAAGGGCGCGCGAAGAACCGCAAGCCGCTGAATGCCGAGATCGACCGCGAGCTCGCGCGCAAGACCAGCGCCGAATGGGTGGAGATTCTCAATCGCGCGGGCGTGCCGTGCGGGCCGATCTACCGCATGGACGAGGTGTTCGCCGATCCGCAGGTACGGCATCTGCAGGTCGCCGCGGAAGTCGACCACCCGAAGCTCGGCAAGTACCGCATCATCAACCAGCCGGTCAAGCTCTCGCGCACGCCGGCGCAGCTCGTCACCGCGACGCCCGAGCGCGGCGCCCACACCGACGAGGTGCTGCGCGAAGCCGGCTACGACGATGCGGCGATCGCGAACCTGAGGAAAGAGGGCATCGTCTAGGGAGGCGCATGGCAAAGCTGATCACGACGCGCACTGGCGCGGTAGCGACCGTTCTCTTCTCGAACCCCGAGAAAATGAACGCGATGACGTACGACATGTGGCGCGCCGTTCCCGAGACGCTCGCGGCGCTCGACGCGGATCGCAGCGTGCACGCGATCGTCGTCGCCGGCGAAGGCGACAAGGCGTTCATCTCCGGCGCCGACATCTCGCAATTCGAGAAGCTGCGCGGCACCATGGAAGCGCAGGCCGAGTACGGGCGCGCGGTCGAGACCGCCTACCTCGCGCCGATGAATTGCTCCAAGCCGGTGATTGCGCGCATCCGCGGCATCTGCATCGGCGGCGGCCTGGGCTTTGCCGCGGCGTGCGACCTGCGCATCTGCTCGAGCGATTCGGTGTTCCGCATGCCGGCCGCACGCTTGGGGCTCGGCTACAGCCCCACGGGCGTGCGCAGGTTCATGAACGTGATCGGCGCTGCGAACACGATCGACATCTTCATGTCGGCGCGCAAGTTCGATGCCGCGGAAGCACTGCGCATGGGCTTTGTCAGCCGCGTCGTGCCCACCGAGAAGCTCGAGCAGGCGGTGGCGGACTATTGCGAGATGGTCGCAGAGAACGCGCCGCTGACGATTGCAGCCGCAAAGTTCGCCGTGCAGCAGGGAATGAAGGATCCTGCGGACCGTGACCTCGCCGCCGCGCAACGGATGGTCGAAGTCTGTTTCGCCAGTGCCGACCACAAGGAAGGCCGCACTGCGTTTATGGAAAAGCGCAAACCCAACTTCCAGGGAAAGTGAAACTTCGTTACTGCAGCCGATCCGGATTACATCCTGTTGCACATTCGCTCGAGTAACCGGTAGCCGCCACGGAGTCCCAGCGTTATAAGGTGCTGGAGGTAATTACCCTATGACGCAATTCGCAAGAAAGCTCCTGATTGCCCTCCTCGCGGTGGCGGCAGCCCTGCCGCTCGCGAGCGGGCAGGCACGCGCGGCGTATTCGCGCGCGGAACTCGACCAGATGCTCGCGCCGATCGCGCTTTATCCGGATCCGCTGCTGTCGCAGATCCTGATGGCTGCGACCTCGCCCGGCGAGGTGGCCGAGGCAGCGCGCTGGTCGCGCGCCCATCCCGGCGTCGAAGGCGACGCCGCGGTTCGCATGGCCCAGGACTACGATTGGGATCCGAGCGTGAAATCGCTGGTCGCGTTCCCCCAGCTGCTGACGCGCATGGAGGAGAACCCGGACTGGACGCGCAGGCTCGGCGACGCGTTCATCGTCCAGGAGCCGGCCGTCATGGAAGCGGTTCAGGGCTTGAGGCGTCGCGCGCAGGAAGCCGGGCAACTTGCGTCGGACGAGCGGCTGCGGGTGATCGAGCAGCCCGGAACCATCGTCATCGAGCCGGCGAATCCGCAGTACATCTACGTACCGTACTACGATCCAATGATCGCCTATGGGCCGTGGTGGTGGTCGGCCTACCCGCCGTTCTACTGGGCCCCGTGGCCGGGTTATGTGCGCGCCTATCGTCCGGGTTTCTGGTGGGGTGCGCCGGTGGGCGTCTCGGTCGGATTCTTCTTCGGCGGAGTCGACTGGCACCGCCGCTACGTGCGGGTCGCGCGGACCGACAATTATTATGTGCGCAACTACTACGTGAACCGTCAGGCCGGCGTGACCGGCGATCGCTGGCGCCGTGATTACTGGCAGCGCCGGGACGGCCAGCGCTGGGACGGGCAGCGCCGGGACTTCACGCGATCGGATGCGGTGACGAGGCCCCAGACTACGGCGCCAACGCAGACGGCACCGGCAGTGCGCGAGCAGCGCCGCGAAGACAGGCGCCAGGAATGGCGCGACGAGCGCAGAGGCGTTGCGCCGCGCGTCCAGTCGGCGCCGCAGCAGCAACTCTCCGCTCCGCAACAGTTCGCACCGCGGTTCGAGCCGCAACCGGACTCGCTCAGAAGGTTCGATCGCGGGCAGCAGGAGCCGCGACCGGACTCGCTCAGAAGGTTCGATCGTGCGCAGCAGGAGCCGCGCCGGCTCGAGCAGCGGCAGCAGGCGACGCCGCCGCCGGCAGCGGTTGCAGCACCCCGCGTGGAGCAGCGCCGCGAGCAGCGCGTCGAGCAGCGGCAGCAGGCGACGCCGCCGGCAGCGGTTGCAGCGCCCCGCGTCGAGCAGCGCCGCGAGCAGCGCGTCGAGCAGCGGCAGGAGCGGGTCGAGCAGCGGCAGGAGCGCGGGCACCGCTCGCTCAACTAAAACGGGCCTGCGAGCGGTCTTCGCTGGGGTACCATGCGCGCTTTCCAGCGCGCAGGAACCTCAGCCATGAACAAGGTCGCAATCGTCACCGGAGCGGGAACGGGAATCGGCAAGGCATCCGCCCTCGCTCTTGTAAAAGCAGGATGGCACGTCACGTTCGCCGGCCGGCGCGCGGAGCTGCTCGACAAGGCGATCGCCGAGGCCGCCGACAAATCTCGCGCGCTCGCTGTGCCGACGGACGTCGGCAAGCCGGATGCGGTGCGCACCCTGTTTCGCAAGACCACCGAAAAGTTCGGGCGTGTCGACCTGCTGTTCAACAACGCCGGCATGGGGACGCCTGGGACGATCAACCTCGAGGACCTCACGGTCGAGCAGTGGCAGGCGGTCGTTGCCGTGAACCTGACCGGCCCGTTCCTCTGCACGCAGGAAGCATTCCGCGTCATGAAATCGCAGACACCGCGCGGCGGCCGGATCATCAACAACGGCTCGATCTCTGCGCATGCGCCGCGGCCGAACTCGTGCCCCTACACCAGCACCAAGCACGCGATCACCGGCCTTACCCGTTCGAGCATGCTCGACGGCCGCAAGTACGATATCGCGGTCGGCCAGATCGATATCGGCAACGCGGCGACTGAGATGACCGACCGCATGGTGCAAGGCCAGGGCGTCCCGCAGGCGCACGGCGGCATGATGATCGAGCCGCGCATGGACGTGCAGCACGTCGCCGACGCGATCGTTCACATGGCGAGTCTGCCGCTCGAATCGAACGTGCTCTTCATGACGATCAAGGCGACGAAGATGCCGTTCGAGGGCCGGGGATAAGAAGGGGCGGCCGCGCCGCCCCGTGCTATGAACTCTAGCCCTGCTTGATCAATATGTTACAGAGCTATAGTGAGATCTCAGTTCAAGGAAAGACCGAGGGTTTTCTTTCCGCGCTAGGCCCGCGGCTCCTTCAGCGTGATGCCGTCCTGCACGCCGCCTACGCCCTGGACGGACGAGGCAACCTGGATTGCCAGCTCGCGCTGCGAACTGGTTTCCACCCCGCCGGTCAGCAGGACCTGCCGGTTGGAGGTCTGCACACGAAGCATTGCCGTGCGCAGGTCGGGTTGCGAATCCAGCGCGGCCTGCACGCGCTCGCTAATCGCGCGGTCCTCTGCAATCCCTGATTCCGTGTTGGATTGCGCTGGATCGCGCAGCGAGTTCGTGCGCTCGGGTTCTTTTACGGTCGATTCAGACGACGGCGCTGCCGCGGCCGACAGCGCAAATGCAATTCCCATCGCACCGAGCATAGCGCTCAGTACTTGTATTGCTGTCCGGGACGATGTCATGACAAATGCTCCTTTCGTTCCAGTGGTCAAACGGTCCATTCGGACCAATGCAAGTCAAATTCGCTGCAACGTCCGTGCCACGACCGGGTATCCAAGCAGGATCAGTAGGTTAAGATAAGGTCGGTAGAGTTCGGTTGCGCAGGGAAGCGTCTTGCTTCCACGACGCCCACAGGCCCACCGGAGGTTTCGATGTTCGAGCTGAACGGCAAGGTCGCGATCGTAACCGGCGGCAACGGGGGAATCGGCCTCGGCATGGCGCGCGGACTTGCGGGCGCCGGCGCGCGCGTCGTGATCGCGGCCCGCAATCGTGAAAAATCCGCGGCCGCTCGCGACGAGCTCGGCGCCGGCGCGCTTGCCATCGACGTCGACGTCACGCGCGAAGATTCCGTAGCCGCGCTCGTTCGCAGCACGGTCGAGCAATGCGGCCGCATCGACATCCTCGTGAACAACGCCGGCATCAACATCCGCAAGGCGCCGGACGTGCTGACGCTGGCCGAATGGCACGAGGTGCTGGAGACGAACCTGACCAGCGCGTATCTCTGCTCCCACGCCGCCTACCCGGAGATGAAGAAGGCCGGCGCGGGCAAGATCGTCAACATCGGCTCGATGCTGTCGATTTTCGGCGCCGGATTCGCTCCGGCCTACGCCGCAAGCAAGGGCGGCATCGTCCAGTTCACCAAGGCCTGCGCGTCGGCCTGGGCTAAGGACAACATCCAGGTCAATGCGGTGCTGCCCGGCTGGATCGATACCGCGCTCACGCGGCGCGCGCGCGAGCAGATTCCAGGCTTGCATGACAACGTGCTCAAGCGTACGCCCGCCGGCCGCTGGGGAACCAGCGACGATTTCCATGGCATCGCGGTGTTCCTCTCGAGCGGCGCTTCGGACTTCGTCACCGGGGCGGCGATCACGGTCGACGGCGGCTATTCAATCCAGGCGTAAAGCGCAACCGCATGGCAGAGCGCCGACGCAGTGCCGTCAAGGCGTATCGCAACCGCACCTTCCTGAACAGCAAGGATGCGCGGGCGCTGCGCATCCTGGCCGAGTATCTGGAGCCCAAGAGCCGGTTCGAGCAATACAAGATCGACGACACGATCGTGTTCATGGGGTCGGCGCGCATCCCGTCGCGCGAGCGGGCCGAGGCTGCGCTGGCGAAAGCGCAGAGCAGCGGCGGTGACCTCGAGCGCGCGCACGCGGATGTCGCGATGTCGGTGTACTACGAACGCGCACGCGAGCTCGCATTCCGGCTCACGCAATGGTCGAAAGGCCTGGACTCGGAGGAGCGGCGCTTCGTCGTTTGCACCGGCGCGGGCCCGGGGATCATGGAAGCGGCGAACCGCGGCGCCGCCGAAGCGCGCGGCACGAACGTCGGCTTGCGGATCTCCATCCCGATCGAGGAGTTCGACAACCCGTATGTCACGCGCGAGCTGATGTTTCATTTCCACTACTTCTTCATGCGCAAGTTCTGGTTCTACTACCTCGCGAAGGCGGTGCTGATCTTTCCCGGCGGATTCGGCACGCTCGACGAGCTGTTCGAGCTGCTGACGCTGGTGCAGACGAAGAAGATGACGAAGCCGATGCCGATCGTTCTTTTCGGCACCCGCTTCTGGGACGAAGTGATCAACTTCGACGCGCTCGTGAAGTACGGCACGATCGGCCCGCACGACCTGTCGCTCTTGCGGCGCACCGACTCGGTCGACGAAGCATACGAGTGGATCGTCCAGCAGCTCACCGAGCACATGCTTTCCCGGCCCGGAGCGATTCTGTAGCAGCTCCTTTGTCGGGCCCCGGCGGCAAAAAAAATTTGCGCCATGTAGGACATCCACCGACAGCGCCCGGGAATTCCGTGGGAACTCGGGGTTCTAAACGAGTGCGGGCGCTTTCCAACCTACAGGAGATTGATATGCGTAAATTGAGAATGAGCGTGGCAATCGCAAGTCTGTTCGCGTTGTCCGCGTGCGCGGGCATGACTACGACGGAAAGAAATACCCTGGGCGGCGCGGCCATCGGCGGCGCGGCGGGTGCCGCGCTTACGGGCGGCAGTGCCCTCGGAACGGTCGGTGGAGCGGCGGTCGGTGGCATCATCGGCCACGAGGTCGGCGTGGACAAAGAGCGCAGACGAGGCTATTGAGCAACAGTCGCTCCCGTTAGAACAATAACGCCCCGGCTTCGACCGGGGCGTTTTGTTTTTGAGCGCTGACGAAACTTCAACCGCCTGCCGATGCTACAGTTCCTGCATGCTGAGCCAGCAGGATCTGCTGCGCGACGCCGGGCGCTTCCTCGCCGGCGGCGGACTCGGGCTGTTCGTGCTGCCGCCCGAGCTGAACCTCGTCGTCGCACGCGGCGCCGGAAGCCGCATCTGGGACGTCGCCGGCCGCGAATACATCGATTACCACCTCAGTTCCGGCCCTGCCCTGCTCGGTCATGCGCACCCTGCGATCACCGCGGCGGTCCAGGCGCAGGTTCCGAAAGGCACCACGTATTTCTTTCTCAATGAGCCGGAGATCGAGCTCGCCCGGCGCATGGTCGACGCGATCCCTTGCGCCGACGCCGTGCACTACACCGGTTCGGGAACGGAAGCGACGTTCTACGCGCTGCGCATAGCGCGCGCGTTCACCGGCCGCAACAAGGTCCTGAAGTTCGAGGGCGCGTGGCACGGCATGCACGATTACGGCCTCTGGGGCACGGTGCCGCAGGCGCCGTCCGACTATCCGCGCGCGCTGCCGGACTCCGTCGGCGTGCCGCGCGAGACCGGCGATACGGTCCTCGTCACGCCATTCAACGAAACCGCACGCGCAGTCGACATGATCGAGCGGCATGCCAAAGACCTCGCCGCCGTGATCGTCGAGCCGTTGCAAAGGGTGCTGCTCCCGGAGCCCGGATTTCTCGAGGCGATTCGGGCAGTGACGAAGAAGCACGGCATCGTGCTCGTGTTCGACGAGATCGTCACCGGCTTTCGCATTGCCTGGGCAGGCGCGCAGGAAAAATACGGCGTCGTACCCGACCTCGCCTGCTACGGCAAAGCGGTGAGCGGCGGCTTTCCGCTCGCCGCGATCGCAGGCAGCGCGGAAGTCCTGTCCGTGCTCGATGCGCGCAGGCGCCCGCGCGCCGAGGTCGTTTGGGCGACGAATACGCTCAACGGCAACCCGGTCTGCGCCGCAGCCGGATGCGCCGCGCTCGACGTCCTGGCGCAACCCGGCATCTATGATCGCCTGCACCGCATTGGCTCGCGATTGCGCAACGGGATCGTCGACTCCGGAACGCGGCACGGCTTTGCCGTGCAGGCGCCCGGCGAGGATGCGGTCTTCGGGGTGCGCTTCACCGACCGCAAGCCGTTGCGCACATGGATGGACCTGACGACCGCCAACAAGGACCTCGGCCTGCGCTGGGCGCTGGAGCTGCTCAAGCGCGGGTTGCTCGTCAACCCGAACGAGAAGTTCTACATCTCGATCGAGCACAGCGATGCCGACGTCGACGAGACGCTCGCAATCGTGGATCGAGCCTTTGGCGCACTGCGGGAGTCCACGTAGGACATTCACCGACAGCGGGAATTTTTGCTGCCGCTTCAGACTCTAACTGGAGCGGGAGGGAGACAAAGCCCCGAATCAATCAACCTGGAGCTGCTTCGCAGACTTGGTGCCGCCATGTCAGGATCCGCAGCAGCGTCGGCCTCGCCGACATTCGACGTCAGCGGTGACGACGGCCGGCTCTCGCTGGCCGGCGTTCTCGATATCCGCACGCTCGCGGCAGCAGAGGATTCCCTCCAGCAGCGCTTGAAGCGGCGCAAGTCCCGCTCGCTCGATCTGCGCAACCTGCGCAGCCTCGATTCGCCTGGCGCGCTGTTTCTGTGCGCGCTTCGCGATGAAGGCGTCGAACTGACCGGCGTACGCGAAGAGCACAAGGCGCTGCTCGATTTGATCGGCGGCCTCGATCGCAAGCCGCTGCCGAAGACGCCTACCGTGCCTCGCTGGCGCGAAATCATCATCGGGCTCGGCAAGGGTGCCGATGACGCGTGGCGCGACACGCTCGATATCATCACGTTCGTCGGACGGGCGACGAGCGCCACGCTGCATGCACTCTTCCGCCCGCGCGGCCTGCGGCTGGCGTCGGTTTCGCGGCAGATCGCCGAAACCGGGATCGATGCGCTGCCGATCATCGGCTTGCTGGCGATGATGATCAGTATCGTCATCGCGTATCAGGGCGTCCATCAGCTGCGCCCCTACGGGGCCGAGGATCTCACCATCGATCTGGTGGCAGTCTCGGTGCTGCGCGAGATGGGGGTGTTGATCACCGCGATCATGGTCGCCGGCCGCTCGGGCTCGGCGTTCACTGCCGAAATCGGCGTCATGAAAGGGCGCGACGAGATCGATGCGCTGAAAGTGATGGGCCTGGACCCGATGCCCCTGCTGGTGGTGCCGCGGCTCATCGGCCTGGTCATTACGCTGCCGCTGTTGACGTTCTTCGCTGACGTGATGGGCCTGTTCGGAGGCGCGCTGACCACGCAGACGCTGCTGCATGTCTCGCCGCTGCAATACCTCGAGCGCGTCCATCAGTCCGTCGACACGAGCGATCTCTTCGTCGGCCTCGTCAAGGCGCCGGTGTTCGCGTTCGTCATCGCCATCATCGGCTGCATGCACGGGTTGCGTGTCCGAGGGTCGGCCGAAAGCGTCGGGCGCGAGACGACCCGCGCCGTGGTGAAGTCGATCTTCCTGGTGATCGTGCTGGATGCGCTGTTTTCAATTCTCTTTGAGAAGGTCGGACTGTGAACGCCGCGACCCAGACGCAGCCGATCCTTTCCGCTCGCGGCATCGTCAATCGCTTCGGCAAGCAGGAACTGCACGATAACATCAGCCTCGACGTGCTGCCGGGCGAGATCCTCGGCATCGCGGGCGGGTCGGGATCGGGCAAATCGGTGCTGCTCAAGACGCTCACCGGCCTGCATCATCCGGATCGCGGCGACGTGCGGATCAACGGCACGCCGGTCGACGAGATCCACGCAGCGGACAAGGCCGCGCTGATGGGCGTGCTGTTCCAGCAAGGGGCGCTGTTCTCGTCGCTTTCGGTGGCGCAGAACATCATGCTGCCGATTCGCCACCATACGCAACTGCCGGTGCAGCAACAGGAGCGCATCGCCGCCATGAAGCTCGAGCTGACCGGGATGCCCGCGGACAGCGGCGTCAAGTTTCCGTTTCAGCTTTCCGGGGGCATGGTCAAGCGGGCTGCGTTTGCCCGCGCGCTGGCGCTCGACCCACGGCTGCTGTTTCTCGACGAGCCGACGTCCGACCTCGACCCGCTGACCGCGAGCGGCATCGACGCGCTGATCCAGCAGCTCAACCAGAGCCTCGGCATCACCATCGTCGTCGTCACGCACGACCTGACGACCCTGTTCACCGTGTGCCACCGCGTCGCCGTGCTGGTTGACAGGAATGTCATCGTCGACCGTATGGACCGCCTGATCAAGTCAGGCCATCCATGGATCCAGGAATTCCTGCACGGGCCGCGCGGCGAGGGAGCAAAACACAGCGCGATGAGCGCAAGGAAAAAAAGCCATGGAATCGGATAAGCACTATTTCTTCGAGGGCCTGTTCATCATCGTCTTCACGCTCGCCGCGACGACGGCTTTCGTCTGGCTGGCCAAGTCCGGCCATCGCGACGACATGCTGTATCGCATCCGGTTCAATGAATCGGTCAGCGGCATGTCGGTCGGAGACCCCGTCAAGTTCCGCGGCGTCGACGTCGGAACCGTGAAGACGATGGCCATCGATCCGGACGATCCGCGCCGCGTGCAGGTGGAGATCAAGCTTCGCAAGGAAACTCCGGTCAAGACCGACACCAAGGCGATCCTCAAGCTGAAGGGCATCACCGGCGTCGTTTTCGTCGAGCTCAACGGGGGCAGCGCGAAGGCCGAGTACCTGGCCGCCGCCACGCCCGCAGGCCAGGTTCCGGAGATCCCTTCGGAGAAGAGCAATCTCACGACGTTCCTCGACGAGTTGCCGAAAATTGCGCAGAAGTTTTCCGCCATCGAGAACAAGACCTCGAGAGTGCTGGACGACGTCGGCGAAGTCACCCGGCAGGTCAAGGAGAATCCGTCGGTGCTGCTGCGTGGGCCCAAGGCGAAGCCACCGGCTGAAGCGAATGACCGACCCAGCAGCAACAAGGCGCCGTAGCTTCAGCAGCGCGGGCTCGCGACGGCTGCGACGAACTATGGAAGAGCAACTACCGTAGACCGGTGAGCCGCGTGGCTGGCGAGATCGTATTCGACGAGCGGCGCTCAGCCGAGCGCCTGTCCGAATTCGTGGCGGCCTCGGTCGACGCAGCACAGGCCAGCGAAGTACCGTTTTCTCACCTCATCCTCGGACCGGTATTTCCGCGCGACGTGTACGAGGCAATGCGGATCGGCATGCCGGCGGCATCGGCCTACCGCCCGATGTCGGGGCGCAGTCGATGCAATCGCGCGCCGGACGGCACGCCAACCCGCATCAAGATCGATCTGTTTGCCGAATACATCCGCCACCTGCCGCCCGAGATGCACGGGATCTGGGGCCTCGTCGGTCGCGCGCTGTGCGCACCGGCGGTCAAGGACGCGCTCGTTCGCCGGCTCGCGCCCGGCTTGCGCCGGCGCTTCGGCACGGATTTCACGCAGGTCGCGCTGTATCCGATCCCGATCCTGACCCGGGACTATCCCGGATACCGGATTGGCCCCCACACCGATACGAAGTGGAAAGCGATCACCGTTCAGATCTATCTGCCGCGGGACGATCGCCACTCGCACATCGGCACGATCTTCCACGAACGACGGGCGGACGGAACCCTGGCGAGGAAGACCCAGATGCGCTTCTCCCCCAACAGCGGATATGCGTTCGCTGTGGGCGAGGATACGTGGCACTCCGTCGATCCGGTGGGGCCGGAAGTCCGTGCGCGCGACAGCATCCTGCTGACCTATTTCGTCGATTCCGGAATCCTGCGGACGCTGCGCAACCGGCTCAAGCGTGCCGGCAACTTCCTCGCCAACGAGTTGCGCCGCGGGGCAACTCAGCGCCAATCGACGGCGCCGAACCGGTCGTGGCCGAGCAGCGTGTAATAGATGCCGATGGTGCCGCGCGTCTGCGTCCGGTCGCCGAGGTCGGAGAAATTCGCATCGCGACGGTTCCACAGATAGCGGACCGCGATCGCATGCTGCTTCTGAATGCGCCAGGTGAGCGCCACGTCCACTCGGGAGATATTGTCGTGTCCGGCCCGGTCGGCCGCGGAAACGCGGGTCACGAAGTACTCCCGACCCGTTACATCCAGCGACGCGGTGTCGCCAAAAATCAGGCGCATCGCCACTAGCGCCTGCGGCGCCACGCC
>Ga0075429_100000767_pt1 | contig 25306 bp, 24 predicted proteins | sample RhiMetdeltSRZDD3_FD_75295 | JGI IMG/M metagenome (GOLD analysis project Ga0075429, IMG submission 75295) | Populus rhizosphere microbial communities from Tennessee, USA - Rhizosphere MetaG P. deltoides SRZDD3 | ecosystem: Host-associated > Plants > Roots > Rhizosphere > Soil | place: USA... | reverse complement strand
CGATCCCCGCGCCCGGCGACGACCGCCACCGTGACGATCAGCGCCGTCGCCCCGACGACCGCCCCGAGCAACACGAGCCCCGGCCGCCCCGCCCGCCACCAAGGCACGAGGTTGGCCAGGAACGTCGCGGCCGGCACCCCCGTCATCGCCAACCCGGCGACCCGCAACCTCCGAGCGGGCTTGGCCACGAGGGCGGCGATCACGACGGCGTAGGCCAGGCCGAGGGCGGTCCAGACCTCGGGGAGGACCCGGCGTTGCTGCACGGCCCGGTGCTCGAGGTCGGCGAGGGTGTGGGTCGTCGCTCGCAGGGTCGCCGGTCGGCCGGCGGCGCCACCGACGAAGGGCCGCCCCGCCGCGGTGTCCGGCGCCTCGTCGCCTAGGGCCTGGACGATCGACGGCGCCACGTCGACCAGCTGCACGTAGGGCGGCCGCCGGGTGCTCGCCGACCGCAGGTAGCCACCCCGGAACCCCGGCCCGGCAACGATCGCCGGGTGGAGGTGCGGCTGCCGCGCGTCGGTCTCGGCGACCCCGAGGACCATCACCACGTCGTCGTCCCCAAGTCCGCCGACGATGACGCCGAGCGCCTCGTCGAACCGTCGAAGGCCCGCCCGCCGTGCACGACCGTCCTCGGCCAGCTCCCCGAGATCGACCAACGTCACCGGGCAGTCACCCCCGCCACCGCCCGCGGCCAGCTTGGCGCCGGGGCCGAGGGGCTCGATGCACTCGACGTGGTCGGAGAGCCAGCCCAGGCGGGCGCCGAAGCGGAGGCCTCGGTTCAACTCGTCGAGGGCCGGCAGGTCGCTCACCGGGGGGACCGGGCGGGCGGCGCAGCCCTCCGCCGGATCGATCTCGCCCGGGTCGGTCACCGCGGCGTAGGTCGCAGCACCGAGGGTCGCCCAGCCCTCTGACCGGCACGTCACCGACGGGGCGGAGCGCACCGACAGCGCGCCCACCGAGCCTTCGGCCGCCAGCTCGGCGAGGTGCGGGGTCAGCTCCGGGTCGAGGTCCTCCCAACCCAGCCCGGCGATCCCCACCACCACGACCGACCGGGCCGCCGACTGGGCCGGCTCGTGGCCGCGGCCACCCAGCAACAGCCCGATCCCGGCGAGGGACGCCGCCCACCTGACCACCCGGGCGAAGTTAGAGGCCGAGCGGACGGAACGGCGGTCGGCCTACTTGTACGCCCACCGTGCTAGGCGGTCGGGCGGGCGGAGAGGGCGCGCCACAGCGCGGCGTAGGTGGGGTACGTGTACTCGGGCGTGACCCAGCCCGCGTCGACCAGCTCCTGGTGGAGGCGGGGCAGGTTGCGCCACGGCACGCCCATGTCGACGTGGTGGGCCAGGTGCCAGCCGGTGTTGTACGGCACCATCCAGAACCGGGCCAGCCACGACTGGCGGGCGACGTGGTGCGTGGTCCGCCGGCGGTCGGCGCTGCGCTCCAGGCCGCCGTGCTCGGCGATCGACCGCAGCCGGTTGATGACCCGCCACGACGTCATCCACGGCAGCAACCACAGCACCGGGTACAGCTCGGGCCGGCCGGCCAGCGTGAACAGCCCCAGGATGACGGCCTGGGTCAGCAGGATGTTCCGGGCGAACGGTCGGGACAGCTTCGACCGCAGCGCCAGCAGCAGTGGCTTGAGGTTCTTCCACCCCGAGATGCCCACCGCGTCCCGCCGCAGCTTGCGCCGGAAGCTCGGCCGGGTGATCGGGTAGCCGTTGTAGAGGTTGAGGTCCGGCTCGTTCGGGCCGAACTCCTCCTTGTGGTGGGCGAAGTGGCTGCGACGGTAGATCTCGAACGGCACGAACGCCGGGTACGAGAGCAGCCAGCGCCCGACCAGGTCGTTGGCCCGCTTGTTGGTGAACAGCAGCTTGTGCGCGGCCTCGTGGCTGATGATGGCGAAGCGGGCGAACGCCGGGCCCATGAGCACCGCGGCCGCCAGGTAGCCCAGCGGGTGGGCCACCCAAACCGCCGCGCCGATGGTCGCCAGCGCCTGCGCCCAGGTCAGGGCGACGCTGCCGACGTTGCGCACGTCGTCGATGCGACGCAGCTCCTTGCGCAACGCCGGCACCGGCATCCCCGAGGCCGTGAGCCGGTCGGTGGGGAGGACGTCCGGCAGCGCTTCGACCGCGGGGACCATCGAGGGAACCATGATGATGTCGGCGTCGATCTCGGCATCGATCTCGGCGTTCATCACGTCCACCATGACGTCATCATACAAGATTCCTACGCATGTCGACAATACGTAATGGCCTGACCGCCCGATCGGTCCTCCTCTCCGTGCTCCTCGGCACCACCCCGCCCCGGCTGCCGGTGCGGGTGCTGGTGCGCACCACCGAGCTGTTCGGGATCGCCGAAGGCACCACCCGCACGGCGCTGTCGCGCATGGCCGCCGCCGGCGAGGTCGAGGCCCAGGAGGGCTGGTACGCACTCGCCGCCGACCGGCTGCTCGCCCGCCAGGCCCGCCAGGAGGCCAGCCGCTCGGCGGTCACCCAGGCGTCGTGGGACGGAGCCTGGGCCCAGGCGGTGGTCTCGGCCCGGGGCCCCCGGGCCGCGGCCGACCGGGCCGCGTTGCGCGCCGCCCTGACCGCAGCCCGGCTGGCCGAGCTACGGGAGGGGGTGTGGCTGCGGCCCGACAACCTGGGCGGCGCCCCCACGGACCTCGACGGCGACGACGACCTGGCGTGGTTCCGGGTGTTCCCCGCGCAGAGCTCAGGGGCGCTGGCCGAGCGCCTGTGGGACCTGGACGCCTGGGCCGAGTCGGCCGTGCGGCTGCGGGCCGAGATGCGGGCGCTGCTCGATCCGCTCCGGAGGGGCGACCGGGCCGTGCTGCGGGACGGCTTCGTGCTCAGCGCCGCGGTGCTGCGGCAGTTCCAGTCGGACCCCCTGCTGCCGGCGACGCTGCTCGCCCAGGATTGGCCGGGCGCCAAGCTCCGCGAGGACTACGACCGCTACGACACCGCGTACCGGGCGCTGCTGCGGACCTGGCTCAGCGAGCAGTGAAGCGGCGGACCATCGTCAGCGAGATGCCACCGACCCGGTTGGTGCCCTCGCTGCCGTCGACCGGGACGAACCCGAAGCGCTCGTAGAGCCGGAGCGCGGGGTTGTCGGCCCGGACGCTGAGGCTGACCGCCGGGAACATCCTCTCGGCGTCGACGAGCAGGCGGCGCAGCATCGCGCTGCCGATGCCCTGGCCCACCGCCCCAGGGTCGACCGCGATGGCCAGCTCCGGCGTGCGCTCGTCGACGAAGCCGTAGGCCTCGATCAACCGGGTCCACGCCGCGCCGACGGCCGCGCCGTCGGCCCCGGTCGCGATGATGCCGAGGTCGGTCGGCCGTCCCCACCCCTCGACGTACCGGGCGAGCTCCGGCAGGCCCTTCAGCGCCTCGACGCCGTCCACCTCGTCACCCGCATGGGCGGCGTGCAGCAGCATCTGCCACAGGAACGCCTCGTCCTCAGCCGTCGCACCCCGCAGCACCATCGCCCCTGACTGTGCCAGATCCGCCCCGCCGGTTGGGCCCCGATCTCGAGGGGTACCCTCCGCGGCATGCCTGGCATCGCAACGTTGAGGTCGGTCGTGCTCGATTGTCCCGACCCCCACGAGTTGGCGGAGTTCTACCGGGAGCTGGTGGGCGGGGAGATCAGCTCCAGCGACGACGAGTGGGTCGTGCTGCGGGACGGCAAGGAAGTCCGGCTCGCCTTCCAGCGGGCGCCCGGCTACCAGCCACCGGTGTGGCCCAGCGACGACCACGGCCAGCAGTTCCACATCGACGTGACCGTGGACGACATCGCCACCGCCGAACCCAAGGTGCTCGCCCTGGGCGCCCGCAAGCACGAGGTGCAGCCGGGCGACGACGAGGGGGAGCCGTTCCGGGTCTATCTCGACCCCGTCGGCCACCCCTTCTGCCTCTGCTGGGACTAGGGGTGCCCTAGGCCCCGCCCTCCTCGACGAACCGGACGCATGCGCCCTGATTCTCGAACGGCCGGCCCCGGTCGTCGTGGAGGTGGCGCCAGCCGCCGAGCTTGCAGTCGTCGATGTCGTCGGGGACCGCCGGCGGAGGTGCCGGTGCGGGCGAGGACGACGAAGTCGCTCGGGTGGCCTCGGGTGATGTCGTCGGCGCAGCCGGCGAGGGCGTCGTCGTCACGCTGACCCGGGTGGCGATCGGGCCGTCGCTGGTCTCGATCCGTGACGTGGCCGGGCCACCGCCGCCGAGCGGCCCGGGGCCCCCGGTCGACCCGGGGTGGGCGAGGACGGTGGTGCCGTCGGTCGAGCCGGGGCTCGGTGACGGTCCAGGGGCGGCCCGGGGCGCCGGGGTCTCGATGACCTCGACCCGGTCGCGGCCCCGCCCGACCGCCAGCAGCAGCCCGACCACCAGGAACACCAGCGGCAGCGGCGCCAGCCACGCCACCCAGCGGGGGCCGAGGTGGAGGACGGGCGAGTAGTCGTCGATGACCTCCTGGCGCAGCCGCTGGGCCCCCGGCTCGTTCTTCGCTGCAGGGTGCAGGGCCAGGTTGGGTGGGTACCAGTGGCCGTCGCTGGCCTGCCACCACCCTTCGGGTCGTGAGCCACTGCGCCCCCGATTGCGAGGGCCCTTCGCGGGATTCGTCATCGTCCGCCCTCCCGTTCGACCCCAACCTGTCACACGGAAACGCGCCCGTGGCCCCGTTCGGGGTGCTTTCCGTGAGATCGGGTGACGAATGCGACGAATCGGGGTCGCTCGACGTCTCGGCGAGGCGCCGAACGACCCCGAAGTCGGCGCGGAGATGCCCGAAGACGACGCCGTACGACCGTCGGCGCCGGCGATCCTGGGCTGCCTGGGTGATCGCCGACGCCTTCGGTCGTGTGATCAGCCCGGCGTCGCTGCCGCCGCGACCCAGTCGACCCAGACGACCTTGGCGTCGTTGGGATCGACCTTGACCGGTACTGACCGTCCCGCCACGCACACCATCCGATTGGTGACCGTGATGTGGTCGGAGACCGTGACCGGGTAGGGGGCCCGGCCCTCGGGGGTCACCAGGAGGTCCAGCTCGACCATTGGCTGGTAGTTGAGCAGCATGCCGGTGGGGCGGACCGCGGTGATCGCCGCGATGCCGGGCAGCCCACCGGCGGGCTGCGCTGCCGCTTCTGCCGCCGCAGTCTGCGACGCCATCATCTGCTGGGCTTGCGCCATCGACGCGGAGGCCTGGTCGAGCTGGGCCTTCACGTCCATGGCCATGTACTGCTCCTTGCCCATCTTGTTGAGCTTGCGGACGTCCTTGAAGAAGCCCATGGTGGCGACCCCGACGTCCTCAGCTCGCGGCCTGGTACAGGTGGCCGAAGTGGGTGGCGAGCTGCATGTCGTTCTGCATGCGGGCGTTCCACCCCTCGTAGGCCGCGTTCCAGGACTCGGCGCTGTCGACGCCGCGGGCCATCGCCAGCCCGACCAGCCCGGCCTCGTCGGCGCCCTGGGTGGCCGCGGCCTTCGAGATCGCGGCGTACAGCTCGATGCTGACACCGGCGATCGGCTCCAGCCGCGGGTCACCGGGCGGGATCGTCGGGCCGGACATCATCGACTGCGCCTGCGCCGCCTGGGCCGCCTGGGCCTGCTGCATCTGCTGGGCCTGGGCCGCCATCTGGTTGGCCTGCTCGATGAGACCAGGCGCCGCCGCCGTCATGGTCTTCATGTCCTGGATGCTCTTCTTGAGGAATCCCACCGGTTCCTGTCTCCTTTGTTCCGCCGGTTCCGCCGGTCCCCCGGGAGGGGGTCGTTCGATCGTGACGTACGCGGTCGCCGCCGCGCATGAGTAGTGCACTACGCAAACGCGCGCTGCGTGGCCGGGTTCCTAGGCTCGTCGCCGTGCCGGACGACCTGGAGACCATCACCTGCGTCGACGCCGCCGCCTGGGACCGCTGGCTGGCCGCCCACCACGAGCTGCCGACCGGCGTCTGGCTGAAGATCGCCAAGCAGGGCTCGGGCGTGCCGTCGGTGACCAACGACGAGGCCGTCGACGTCGGGCTGTGCTGGGGCTGGATCTCCGGGCACCGCAAGGCCCTGGACGAGACGTACTTCCTGCAGCGCTACACGCGCCGCCGACCGAGGAGCAACTGGTCCAAGGTCAACGTCGCCAAGGTCGAAGCCCTGCTGGCCGCCGGCCGGATGCAGCCGCCCGGCCTCGCCGAGGTCGAGGCGGCCAAGGCCGACGGCCGCTGGGACGCCGCGACCTAGCACGGCCCCGCGCCGGCGCCGCCCGCCGGGGGCCGGCGCAGGGCCTTCAGCAGCTCAGCCTCGCTGCTGAACGGGGTCTCGATGCCGGAGGAGGGATGGAGGACGATGCCGCGCAGGTCGTCGGGTGCCCCGCCAGCACCCTGGCCCTCGGCGGGCCGCCAGACCCGCACGACGAACGTCTCCATCCATCCCCCTCCGACTCCCGCCCACAGGTGTGGTTCCCGCCACGGGAGGATGATGGAACGGCCGCGTTGCAGCAGCCTTCAAGCGAGCTTCAGGTGAGCGCGTCGGCGGCGAACGGGGCCGGCTCGACGCCCAGCTCCTCCATGTGGCCGCAATAGGTCTGGTAGGCGCGGCGGGCCTCGCCGTAGCGTCCCGACTGCTGGTACACCCGCACGAGGTCCAGGTAGGCGCCCTCGTCGTACGGGTCGCCTTCCAGGAGGCGCAGGAGGTAGCGGGCCGCGCTGTCCCGGTCGCCTCCTTGGAGGTGCTCCCGGGCCAGCAGCCGCACGAGCTGCAGGAACTCGCTGCGGGCCCGCTCCCGCAGGGCGACGTGGGCGTCGCTGTAGGGGTCGTCGGCGAGGAAGTCGCCCCGGTACCGGCTCTCGGCGGCCGCCATGCGGGCGACGGCGCCGGGCCGACCCTCGCGGTGGGCGTCGACCGCGTCGGCGGCGGCTGTGAGGAACTCCTCGACGTCGAGGCGGACGTGCTCGAGGCGGAGCCGCAGGGCGTCGCCCTCGGCCACGACGAAGTGGTCCGAGTCGAAGGCCTTCGCCGGGTCGAGGATGGCCCGGAGGGTCGACAGGGCCACCGAGAGGCGCGAGCCGCTGCGGCCGGCCTCGGTCCCCGCTTCGGCGGGCGGCCAGAGGACCTCGATCAACTGCTCGCGGTGCGCCGGCTGGCCCCGGCGCGCCACCAGGAGCTTCAGCAGGTCGCGGGCCTTGCGGGACTGCCACTCGGCCGGGTGGACGGGCACGCCCGCCCGCAGGACGGCGAACCCGCCGAGGCTCTGGATCTCGAGGTCGGGGGTGGACTCGCGGTCGAGGGCGGCGAGCAGGGCCGTCGCCCGGGCGGCGAGCGGCCGGGCGCCGACCGTCCTCGCCAGCTCGGCTGCAGCGGCGGCAAGGCCACGGCGGTCGCGCGTCGACTCGCGGGCGGCGATCGCGAGGTCGGCGCGGGCGACGCCGACGGGATCGCCGAGCTCCTCGCACAGTGCCCGGGCCTCGTCGAGGCAGCTCAGGGCGTGCTCGTGGTCGTCGCTGAGGGCGGCCTCGAGGTCGAGCGCCTCGGCGAGCGCTTGGCGGTCGCGGCGGGAGCGGGCGCGGCCGGCGGCGAGGTCGGTCCACTTGGCCGCCGCGGCGCGATCGCCGACTTGGAGAGCCACTCGGGCCGCGCTGAGCAGGGCGAACTGGTGCTCCAGGCTGGTGTCGTAGTCGATGGCGCGCTCGGCCAGCCGGCGGGCCTCGTCGGGATCGGTGGGCGCGAGCAGGTCGGCGAGGGCGGACAGCGCCGGCACCACGCCCTGGACGTCCCCGACCTCGTCGGCGATGCGCAAGCCATCCTCGTAGCAGGCCCGGGCCAGGGCCGACTCGCCCCGGACCGCGTGCACGTCGCCGAGGCTGGCGAGGGCGTAGCTGACCATGCGCGAGCCGTTGGCCTCGTAGGCGGCCCGGGCGGCGAGGAGGTCGCGCTGGGCCTCCTCCAGGCGGCCGAGGCGGTAGAGGGCCTCGCCCCGGTTCAGCAACGCCAGCGCCCGCAGCGAGCCGAAGCCGGCGCGCTCGGACAGCCGGAGAGCGATCTCCAACTCCCGCAGGGCGTCCTCGTAGCTGCCCTCCTCGAGGTAGCGCGATCCGCGGTTGGCCCGGATCCTGATGATCTGGAGGGCGTCGCCGGCCTGCTCGGCGTGGTCGAGGGCGACGAGGTAGTGGGCGTCGTTGGCTCGGCGGTCGTCGGCCATCGCCGCCGCCATGGCGAGCGCCGTGTGGGCCGCCGCGGCTGCGCCGTGGTCGCCGCAGCGCTGGGCCATGGCTGCGGCCTCGGTCGCATGGGCCTGGCAGCCGTCGAGGTCGCCGCGGAGCCAGAGGGCCGCCGCCCACCAGGCGCGCACGAGGGCGTCGTCGCGGGTGGGCTCGGCGCCGGGCTCCAGGCCCTCGGCTCGGTCGTAGACGTCGAGGGCCTCGTCGATCTCGCCGCGGAGGTGGTGCATGAGGCCCATGCGCCAGGCCGTCGCCGCCGGCAGCAGCGGCCGGCCCTGGGCGATGTGGCCGAAGCAGTCGAGCGCCGCCTGCCAGTCGCCCCCGGCGTAGCAGGCCTCGCCCTGGACCTGCCGGATGACCGTCGTCGCCCGCAGGCCGGGCGGCAGCTCCTGGCAGAGGTTGCTGACCCGGGGGCCGCGACCGGCCGCCACCAGGGCCGAGCCGTGGGCACCGAGGAGCCGGGCGACCGTGTCGCTTGCGCCGGCGGCCACGTAGCAGTGCAGGGCGGCCTCGATGTCGTGGGCGGCCTCGAACCACTTGCCGGCGGTGCGCAGCACCTGGTCGCGGCGCTCGGGGTCGAGGCGCAGGCGCTGGCGGGCGAAGTCACGGACCAGCGGGTGCAGCGTGTACCAGCCCCGGGTCGCCAGGGGGACGAGGAACAGGCCGCGGCGCTCCAGGCCCTGGACGTGCGGGCCGGCGTCGGCGATGCCCAGCTCGGTGAGCAGCTCCTGGCTGAAGCGCTCCAGCGGGGCGACGACCCGGATGAGCTCGACGAGGTCGGGCTCCAGGCGGGCCATGACGTCCTCGGCGAGGAACGCGAACACCCGCTCGTCCGTGGCCTGCGGGCCGGCGCCGCTCGCCAGCGCCGCGGCCCGGGTGTCGGGCGGGACGTCATGGAGGACCTCGATGGCCAGGCGCACCGCCGCCGGCCAGCCGTGGGTGCGGGCGTGGAGCCCGGGCGCCAGGCCGGCGCCCGCGCCCTCGCCCAGCTCGGAGTCGAGCAGGGCGGCGAGCTCGTCGGAGCTGAGGCGCAGCTGGGCCGGACCGATCTCCTCGAACCGGCCCTGCGCCCGCAGGCGCTCGACGGGGAAGGGCGGCTCGTCGCGGGACGCCAGGACGATCGTCAGGTCGGGCGGGGCCTGGCGGCAGAGGGCCTCGACCAGCCCGACCGCCGGCCCGCTGGCGCCCAGCTCGTGGACGTCGTCGAGCACCAGGACCAACCGGCTCCGGAGGCGCTCGTGCAGGGCGGCGGCGAGGAAGGAGGCGTAGGCGACGGCCCGGCTGTGCTCGACCTCGCCGGCCTCGGGGCCGCGGGGCGCGTCGGCCATGAGCGAGACGTCGGGCACCAGCTCGGGGACCCGGAGGCGGAGGGCGTGGAAGAGGCCGCGGGCGAGCGTTGTGGGGTCGGCGTCCTCGGCGTCGAGGGTGTACCACGCGGGGCGGGCCGTGCGGGCCCAGCTGGTGAGCGCCGTCGTCTTGCCGAAGCCGGCGCCGCCCACCACGGCGACGAGCCGGCGGTCGACGGCTGCGTCGAGGCGCGCCTCGAGGTCCTGGCGCGGGAGCAGCACCCCCGGCAACGGCGGCGGTACCAGCTTGACCTCGGGGACGTCCTGGATCCCGAACCGCCCGATCACCACCCCGCCATGATCGCGTGCCTAGCCGAGGAGGCGTCGAGCGAGCGGCAGGAGCGGGTGGCCCCGGGTGCGATCGGCGAACCAGCGCTCGTGCCGGACCTCCTCGACGCGCATGGCCTCGAGGCCCTCGGCCTGCGCGTCGAGGCCGAGGGTTGCGGCGAGGTCGCGGGCGGTCCGGTACTGGTCGACGTTCATCGCCTCCAACCGGCCGGCGGCGTACATCGGCCCGAACCAGCCGGTGACGAAGCAGAGCGCTCCCGCGACCCGGCCGACGGTGGCCATGAGGATCTCCCGGCTGCGCCTCGGCGTTGCGCCGAGGTCGGTGAGCATCTGCCCGACGAGGTCGCGGTGGTGCCACTCGGCCGCCTCGATGCCCTTCACGCCTGCCTTCTCGTGCGGCCGCCGCCACAACGACTTCGCGTGGGCCCGGTAGGCGTACGCCGCTGCGAGCTCCCCGGCGTGCGCGGCCTGGAGCAGCCGCACGAGGCGCTTCCGCTGCCGGTCCCGGTCCCGCCGTCGCCGTCGCTGCTCGTCGGCTCGGCGGTCGTCCCGGGGCACGACCTCGACCACCTCGATCGCCTCTACCACCGCCATCAGCCGCCCTCCCCCTTGTGAGAACCTTCACGAGCGACCCTACGCCCCTCAGAGCGCTGCGGGGTATCGGGCGAACTCACCTCGCTGGAACCCGCCGATGTAGCTGCTCGCGGGGTGACCGGAGCGGTCGATGCGGGCGAGGACCTCGTCGTGGTCGTAGGCGACGCGGCGGTGGTCGACGGTGTAGCCCGTCTCGTCGGCGTCGATGACGATGTAGCTGGCGCGGAGGTCGGTGGTGAGCGGGTTGCTGACGCTGCCGACGTTGAGGGCGTGGACGCCGCCGACCCGGCGGTCCGTGGGCTGGTGGGTGTGACCGCCGCAGACGACGTCGGCACTGTGACCCGTGACGAGAGAAGCGAGGTCGGGGTCGGGCAGCCGCGGGGTGATGCCTCGGCCGTCGTCGGCGTCGGCCGAGGCGTGGACGCCGAGGAGGCGGGTGCCCTCGGGCAGGCGCATGCGCAGATCGGCGGGGAGGCCGGCGAGCCAGTCGAGCCAGCCGTGCCCGGCGAGGAAGCCCTGGGTCCAGGAGAACGAGGCCTCGACCTCGATGAGGACGGGGAGCAGCGAGGGGTCGGCGACGACGTCCTCAGGCGCGGGCCTCGGCCGGGCACCGGTCACGACGTACCGGTCGGTGTTCCCACTGATGCACGCGACCCGGGGCAGGCTGGTCAGCAGCTCCAACGTGGCGACCGGCTCGACCCCGATGGCCACCAGATCCCCGAGCACCCACCACTCCTCGACCCCGACCCGCCGCCCATCCTCCACCACCGCCTCGAGCGCGACCCGGTTCCCATGCACGTCCGCCATCACCCCAACCCGCATCCCCCCAGGCTCCCACCCGGCTAGGCGAGCTTCTCGAAAACCGCGACCTGGCTGGTGCTGTCGGAGGTGAACGGCGACTGGTCCCAACCGGCCCAGCGGTCGGCGGGGCGGAAGCCCGCGATCCTCGCCATGAGCTGGAGCTCGGACGGCCAGATGTACCGATAGGGCGCCGAGTGGCGGACGAGGCGGCCGTCGACCTCCATCCAGTGGTGCGACCAGGCGATCTGGCCGACGAGGTCGTCGAAGGTCTCGATCCCGACGTGGTCGGGATAGAGGGTGAAGACGCGGCCGACCTCGCCGAGGGGGACGCTGCGCAGCTGCGGGACGATGACCTCGACCACGAAGCACCCGCCCGGTTCCAGGTGCGCCGCTGCGTTGGCGAAGACCGCCAGCTGGTCCTCCTGGGTGGTGACGTTCATGATCGTGTCGCCACGAGGTACACGAGCCGGAACGTGCCCGGGAGGCGGGTCGTCGTCATGTCGCCGATCGTCACGGCCACCGCGTCGCTTCCCGGTTTGGCCCGCAGCTGCTCGACCATGGGCGGCGACAGCTCGATCCCGTGCACCTCGACACCCCGAGCGCTCAGCGGCAGCGCGATCCGCCCCGTGCCGACGGCGAGCTCCAGCGCAGCCCCATCCCCCGCCAGCCCGGCGAGGACGTCCACCATCGGCCCGACGACCTCTGGCTGCTCCTTCGCCGCGTAGGTCGCGTCGTAGACCTCGGCGATCTCCCGCCCCCACGTGACCGAACCCATGGCCCCCAGCCTCCCGCGACCCGCTGCTCACCACCACGACATTTCGGGCGACACGGTGGGCCGAAGTCGACCTAGGACCTCAGGTGGAGCAGCCATGATGACGAGGTGCAGGGGCGTGACCACCATGGGACCAATGACGGCAACGACGTATACCTCGGGTTGCGAGCGAACGCGCTAGACGCCGCGAACGGGATCGTGCGCCCGACCCCGGCCCATCCTGACGTAGCCGGCCTCGTCGTCGACATCCCCGCCGACGGAGGACATGCGACGATCGTCGCTCTTGCCGACAACACCACGAGCTTGTACACGAGCACGGGCGGAGGCGTGATCGGAGCCGGTGAGCATCCCGAGGTCGCCGCCGTCACGCACCGATTGCTTGAGACCGTCCAGCGGTACCTTGGTCGCTTCGACGCTCCGGATAGCGCAGCGCTCCCGCCGGGAGACGTCGTCAGGCTCCACCTGCTGGCTCCCTCCGGCAACAGCAGTGCAGACATTCCAGAGACGGTCTTCTGGCAAGGCGTGCCCCATGAGCTGTTGCCAGTCGTCGCTGCCGTTCACGACGTCATGACAGCGATCCGCACCTCGACGCCCCCTGACAGATGAGGGCGCACCGCCAGAGGATCGTGGAGCCCAGGAGGGGAATCGAACCCCTGACCTGCTCATTACGAGTGAGCTGCTCTGCCGGCTGAGCTACCTGGGCGCGAGGGGCGAGGCTAGCAGCGTCGGCGAAGAGCGCTGAAGGCGGATCAGCCGGGGATCCGGCCGATCCGCCCTCGTCGACGGTCGAGGCTCAGCCCAGGCCGCCGCGCATCGCGTTGATCAACTCGCCGTTGGTGGTGTCGCCGCTCAGCTCCCAGAAGAAGGCCCCGCCGAGCGACTGGTTGCGCACGTAGGCCATCTTTCCGCCGATCGTCGACGGCGTGTCGTAGCTCCACCACTGGCCCCCGCAGAACGCATAGGCAGTGCCGGCGACGGTCCCGGTCGACGGGCAGCGGCCCTTGAGGACCTTGTAGTCGTCGACGCCGGCCTCGTACGTGCCGGGCGCGGCGCCCGTGGCCGAGCCGCCGGGGGCGCTCTGCGTCACCCCGGTCCACCCCCGCCCGTAGAAGCCGATGCCCAGGAGCAGCTTGCCGGCCGGCACCCCCTTGGACCGCAGCTTCTGCAGCGCAGCGTCGGCGTTGAAGCCCTGCATCGGGATCCCGGTGTACGACGTCAGCGGCGAGTGCGGTGCCGTCGGGCCCGTGGCGGCCCAGGCGCCGAAGAAGTCGTAGGTCATCACCATGTACCAGTTGACGGACGCCGAGGCCGCGGCGTAGTCGGTGGCGTCGATCTTGCCGCCCGCGGAGCCGTCGGCCGTGATCGCCGCGGTCACCAGGTTGTTGGAGCCGAAGCGGGTTCGCAGCGCCTGCATCAGGTTGCGGAAGGCGAGCGGGCCGCTGGTGTCGCAGCTCAGGCCGCAGGCGTTGGGGTACTCCCAGTCGATGTCGATGCCGTCGAACACGTCGGCCCACCGGGGATCCTCCACCAGCCGGTAGCAGGAGTCGGCGAACGCCGCCGGGTTGGCGGCCGCCTGGGTGAAGCCGCCCGACCAGGTCCAGCCGCCGAACGACCACAGCACCTTGAGGTGCGGGTACATCGCCTTCAGCTTGCGGAGCTGGTTGAAGCTGCCGCGCAGCGCCCCGGTGTCCCAGGTGTCGGCCACGCCGTCGACGCTTTCGGCCGCGCTGTAGAAGCGGTCGTAGTCGGCGTAGCTGTCGCCGATGGTGCACTGGCCGTTCTGCACGTTGCCGAAGGCGTACGTGATGTGCGTGAGGTCGGCCGCCGACCCGCTCGTGTGGATGTTCTTCACGTGGTAGTTGCGCCCGTAGACGCCCCACTCGGCGAAGTAGCCGATCAGGCGACGACCGCCTCCGCCGGGCGGCGTGGTGGTCGACGTCGTGGTCGTCGGCGGGCGGGTCGTCGTGGTGGTCGACGACGAGGTCGACGATGTCGAGGTGGACGATGGTGACGACGTCGTGGTCGTGCCTCCACCACCGCCGGAGGTCACCTCGATCGCCGACACGGTCCCGTAGCCGGCCCCGCCGTTCATGGTGAAGCCGACGTTGAGCTGGCCGTCGGCGACAGCGACCGTGAAGGTGCGGTCGCAGGCGGTGAGCCGGCCGCACGCGGCGAAGATGTCGAAGGCGCTGAGCACGACCGTGTTCTCGATCCGCACGTCGAAGCGCCGGTGGCCGGGCGCGGTGGCCCAGTCCTCCATCATCTTGAGGGTGACCTGGTAGGTGCCGTTGGCGACGTCGAACTTGTAGCCGGCGCCATTGCTGAACTGGTCGTACGTTTGATAGATGGAGTCGTCGGTGGTTCCAGCGATGGGGCTCGAGGTCGAGCCGGAGTTGTAGAGCGTGTCGTAGCCCCACGATCCGGCGGCATATGCCCTATCGGCCGACCAACTTCGGCCGCCGCTATCAGTCAGCGCCGGGCCATTGGCGTTGACCCGGACGGGCACGGCGACGGCCGCACCCGCACTCGACCTGGTCATGACCACCAGGATCACCGGCAGCACCAGAGCAACGGCCGCTGCGGCGAGCCGAAGCCTCGCGGTAGGACGTGCGCGCATACCGCTCTCCCCCCTTTGGGCGAACCCGAAATCGAGGCGGCTGCCGGTCGTCCCGAGATAATTAGTTAGTGTTCTTTACATATAAAACGATACTCCTCCACCCCCCATTTGGTCAATGAACGTCTCGTGTCAGTTTCTGGCAATCGGAGGACGTTGCCGGCTCACGAGCTCCAGCTGAGCCTCCGCTCGGATCGCTCGTGCCCTGGTCGCTCGCAGCTCGTCGAGGACCGGGACCAGCACCGAGCGCAGGAAGTCGACCCAGTCCCGGACCGACTCCGGGACGTCGGCCGCCGTCATCGCGGTCTCGATGCGGGAACGGAGGGCATCGAGATCCCGCGACCCCAGGCGGACGAGCACCGTCTCCAGCGGGACCAACCGGGTCCGGCCCTCGGTCCGGTAGGGCAGGCGGCCCGACCGGCAGGCGGCGTTGACCGTCGACGGTGAGACGCCGGCCCAGCGGGCCGCGTCGGCGACCGGCAGCCAGGTCGGCTCTTCCTCGACCAGCGGGTTCGGCGGCACCGCGCCGCCCTAGCGGACAGGGGGGAGGTGGGCCGCTAGGGACTGGAGGAGGAGGGTTTCGTTGGGGTAGCGGGCCAGGGCGAGCGCGGCTTCGTCGATGCGGGTCAGGGCGTCGAACAAAGCAGCAGGGTTCGCCGGCTCGGCCGCCAACGCGTCGCGGTAGGTGTTGGCCAGGGTCGCGAGGCCGAAGCGCAGCTCGGCGGAGCGGAAGCGGCGGACCTCCCGCTTGTGCCGGGTCTCCAGGTCCTTCTTCAGGCCCCCGCCCCGCAGGTCGTAGCGCTCGATCTCCTCGGTCAGCGCCTCCACCTCGGCGACCTGACGCTCGTGCAGCGGCCCCAGCGCCTCGTCGATCATCGTCGAGATCTCGGCGATCACCATGTACGCCTGGTGGCCCGTCCCATCGAGCCGCCGGGGCAGCTCGCACCACGCCTTGTACCGCAGCGACAACCGGGCGTCGGTCGCCAGCGTCCGGGCCCGCTCCAGGTCGCCGCCCGCAGCCGACGCGGCCGTCGAAGCAACAGACGCCTCGACCCCCTCCGCCACCAGCCGCGCCTCGATCACCGAGGCCGGCAGCGGTCGCAGGTTGATCCGCACGCACCGGCTGGCGATCGTCACCAGCTCCGGCTCGACCTCGGTCGCCAGCAGCACGAACACGGTCGACGCCGACGGCTCCTCGACGGCCTTCAGCAGGTAGCCGGCCGCCTCGTCCTCCATCGACTCGCACCCCAGGCCGACGACCACCTTGCGGTTGCCCTCGACCGGCGACAGCGTGGCGTGGTGGGCCAGGTTCTCGGCATCGACCCGCCGGAACGTCATGCCCTCCGGCTGCACGATCCGCAGGTCCGGGTGGTGCTCGGCCAGCGCCAACCGCAAGTGCCGCTCGGCATCGTCACCCGACCACCCCGCCGCCAGCAGCCGGGCGGCGAAGCCTCGGGCCAGCGCCCGCTTCCCGCTCCCCGTCGGCCCCAGCAGCAGGTAGGCGTGCACCGGATGGTCCACCGACGCCGACAGCTGGCGGATCGCCTCCTCCTGCCCGGCGGCGTCGGCCCAGACGTCGATCGACGCCGTGACCCCAGCAGAGGCGTCAGTCATCGCCCAACTCGGGACAGCGTTCGATCACCGAGTCCCACACCAGCTTCTCCACGTCATCGGGCTCCAGCGTGCCATCCACGACCACCCACGAGTCGCCCAGTTCCCGGGCCAATCGGCGGAACCCCTCGCCCACCCGGCGGTGGAAGTCGTCGCCGGCGGCCTCGACCCGGTCGGGTCGACCGGTCTGACGGGCGACGGCCAGCTCGACCGGCACGTCGAGCAGCACCGTCACGTCGGGCCACAGCCCGCAGGCGGCCCACTCGGTCAAGTGCCGCACCTCGTCGAGCGGCAGGCCGCGGCCATAGCCCTGGTACGCCAGCGACGAGCCCGCATAGCGATCGCTCACCACGTGGCGCCCAGCGTTCAGCGCAGGCATCACGACCTCGGCGACGTGCTGGGCCCGGTCGGCGACCAGCAGCAACATCTCGGCCCGGTCGGTCAGGTGGGTCTCGGGGTCGAGGAACACCTCGCGGATGCGGGCGCCCGCCGACGTGCCCCCCGGCTCCCGGGTCAGCAGCGCCCCCAACCGGGCCGCCAGCCGTGCCGACTGGGTCGACTTGCCCGACGCCTCGCCCCCTTCGAACGCGACGAACCGCCCTCTCACGGCTTCGCCGCCCGGCTGGCGGGGTCGGTCGCGGGCGGCGAGGTGACCTGGCCGTTGCGCTGCCGGTCGCCGTCGCCGTCGCCGTGCCCGGCAGGCGGCGGAGCGGGAGACGGCGGAGCGGGAGGCGGCGGAGCCGGAGCCGGCTCGGTCGTCAGATCGACGGTGGCGTCGGCCTCGGCAGCCGAGGTGGGCTCGGAGTCCGAAGGAGCCGACCGGCCCAGCGGGAAGCGGGCCTCCCACAGCGAGCGGGCGGAGATGAAGGCGGCAGCGAGCATGAGCAACCCAGCGAACCACAACGTGAGCCGCACGCCGGGGACGCTGACCTCGATCCCGAGGGTGATCTTCTGATCGTCGCCCGCGACGCTGTCCGACAGCCCGTCGAACACGTCGACCAGGAACGGCCCGACCGCCATCGAGAGCAGCACCGACAGCCGCACGAGGATGTAGGTGCCGGCGAACACCCGCCCCCGCAGCTCGTCGTCGACGTTCTCCTGCAGCAGCGTGTAGCCGACCACATACGAGCTGCCGGCGAACACGCCCATGACCATCACCGACAGCGCTGCCAGCCCGAGGGTCCACGTCGACACCCCGACCAGCAGGGCGATGCCCGCCCCGAACACCGAGATCACGAACGTCCGCTCCAGGGGCAGCGACGCCTGCCGGGCCGACACGCCGATGATCCCCGCCCCCACGCCGACACCCAGCGCCGCGACGAACACGCCGTAGCCGCCCTGGCCCGCGTTCAGCACGTCCTTGGAGAACGTCTGCCCCAGCGGCACCAGCATCCCGCCCCCGATCAGCCCGACGGCCAGGCCAAGGTTCACCGCCCGCACGACGGGGGTGATGAAGGCGTAGTGCCACCCCTCCTTGATGTCGGTGAAGACAGCGCCGAGGTCGATGGTCTCGTCCAAGTTGCGGGCCTCGACGTGGTCCTTGGGGATCGACATCCGGGCGATGATCAGCGCCGCGATCACGTAGAAGCCCACCTGCACGTAGAAGGCGACGGCTTCCTGGCTGGTCTTCAGGTAGTCGAGGAAGCTGATGTCGCCGAGCAGCTCGGCCACCTTGGCGAGCAGGGCGAACAGGATCGACGCCACCGGGAACGTGCCGTAGGCGGCGACGAGCCCCAGCGAGTTGGCCGACGCCAGGCGGTCGGCCGGCACCAGGTTGGGGACCGTGGCGTCCTTGGCCGGCTGGAACATCATCGACGCCATCTCCAGCAGGAACGACGCGAAGACCAGCCCGAGCACCGAGTCGACCCACGGCAGCGTCGCCACGACACCGCCCCGCACCAGCATGGTGACGACCATGACCTGCTTGCGATCGAGGCGGTCGATGAGGGCGCCGACCGGGGCCGAGAACAGCAGGCCGGGGACGATCCGGGCCGCCATGACCAGGCCGATCGCCGTGCCCGTCTGCCCCGACGCCAGCCCCAGCCGGCTCGCCAGGGCCAGGATGGCGAAGAACCCGAGCCAGTCGCCGGTCGACGCCGCGGCCTGCGCCGCCCACAGCCGGAAGAAGGGGTGGGAGCCGAAGACCCGGGTCCGGAAGTCGGCCTTCTCCTCGGTGCCGGCCGGCGCCTGCGCCGCCCGCAGGGCGCGCAGCTTGGCGACCAGGGCGGAGGGGTCCTCCACCGTGTGCTCGCCAGTGTGATCGAGGGTGAACTCGAACCCCTGGTCGGCGGGCCGCTCAGGCCGCTCCGGCTTCTCCATCAGCTCACGAACCTACTGGCCCTGATCAGGGCACCCGCGAGGCCGCCGTCCGTGGCCCCTCGGTCGTGTACCCAGCTCAAGCCCTACCCTTCCGTCGCCCGGGCCACCGGCGGGCCCCACCGAGCCCCCAGCCAGGCGGCTCAGTCGGCCGACTTCTTGGCCGCCGCCTTCCTCGGGGCGGCCTTCTTGGCCGCCGCCTTCTTCACCGCGGCCTTCTTCGCCGTCGTCTTCTTGGCGGCCCCCGACTTCTTGGCCGCAGTCTTCTTGGCGGCCGCCTTCTTGGTGCCGCGGCGCCCCCGGGTCGACGGGCCGGCGTCCCGCCGCATCTGCAGCAGGTCGGCCGCTCGCTCGGGGGTGATCTCCTCGACGGTGTCGCCCTCTCGCTCCCGCAGCGACGCGTTGGTCTCGCCGTCGGTGACGTAGAACCCGTAGCGGCCGCTCTTGACGACGATCGGCTTGCCACTGACGGGGTCGGGCCCCAGCTCGCGGAGCGGCGGGGTGGCGGCGGCCCGGCCCCGCTGCTTCGGCTCGGCGAACAACTTCAGGGCCTCGTCGAGGGTGACGGTGAACATCGCATCCTCGCTCGGGAGGTTGCGGTTGTCGCTGCCCTTCTTGATGTAAGGCCCGTAGCGGCCGTTGAGGGCGGAGATCTCCTCGCCTGACTCGGGGTCGACGCCCACCACCCGAGGCAGCGACAGCACCAGCAGCGCGTCGTCGAGGCTGGCGGTCGCCGGGGTCATGGTCTTCAGCAGCGACGACATCTTGGGCTTCTCGCCCTCGGGCAGCGTGTCGGCGTCGCCCAGCTGGGCGTACGGCCCGAAGCGCCCGTTCTTCACGTACACCGGCAGCCCCGATGTCGGGTCGGTGCCGATCGGCGTGTCGCCCTTGGGCGCGGCCAGCAGCTCCAGCGCCTTGGCGACGTCGAGCTCGTCGGGGGCGAGGTCCTCCGGCACCGACGCCGTGTCCTCACCCCGCTTGACGTAGGGCCCGTAGCGGCCGTTGCGCACGACGATCTCGGTGCCGTCGGCGTCCTTCCCGAGAGGGATGGCGTTGACCAGGGCGGGGTCGGCGTTGGCCTTGGCCAGGTCGATGAGGGTCGTGAGACCCACGCCCGACGAGCCATCGCCGTCGCCGAACCAGAACGCCCGCAGGAACGGGACCCGCTCCCGCTGGCCGGCGGCGATCTGGTCGAGGTCGTCCTCCATCTGGGCGGTGAACGAGTAGTCGACCTCGGCGCTGAAGTGGCCCTCCAGCAGGTTGACCACGGCGAACGCGGTCCACGACGGCACCAGCGCCTGGCCCTTGCGCCACACGTAGCCCCGGTCCTGGATGGTCTGCATGATCGACGCGTAGGTCGACGGCCGGCCGATGCCCAGCTCCTCGAGCTTCTTCACGAGCGAGGCCTCGGTGTAGCGCGCCGGCGGTTGGGTGCTGTGGCCCGACGGGTCGAGGGTCGGCGACGGCAGCCGATCGTCGACGGCGACCGTCGGCAGGATGCGCTCCCGGTCGTCGAGGTCGGCCTCCGGATCGTCGGAGCCCTCGACGTAGACCCGCAGGTAGCCGGGGAAGGTGATGGTCCGGCCCGAGGCGCTCCACTCGCTCGGCACCGTAGTGTCGCCGTTGAGCCCGGTCAGGCTCTCGACCAGCGACGTCGCCCGCAGCGGCTCGGTGGCGACCGGGGCCTCGATGCGCAGCGACACGGTCTTGCCGGTGGCGTCCGCCATCTGCGAGGCCACGGTCCGCTTCCAGATGAGCTCGTAGAGGCGCAGCTCGGCGCCCTTGAGCTCGCCGCTGAGCTGGTCAGGGGTGCGCCAGCGGTCGCCGGCCGGGCGGATGGCCTCGTGGGCCTCCTGGGCGTTCTTGGCCTTCTTCGTGTACGTCCGCGGCCGCTCCGGCAGGAACTTGCTGCCGTACAGCTCGCTGACCTGCTTCCGCGCCGCGGCGATGGCCTCATCCGACAGCGTGGTCGAGTCGGTGCGCATGTAGGTGATGTAGCCCCGCTCGTAGAGGCCCTGCGCCGTCGACATGACCTGGCGGGCCGTCATCGACAGCTTGCGCCCACCCTCCTGCTGCAGCGTCGAGGTGATGAACGGGGCCTTCGGGGACGACCGGTACGGCTTCTCGTCGACGGACGTGACCGTGAACGTGGCAGGGGTGGCCGCCGTGACCAGGGCGTTCGCCGAGCGCTCGTCGAGGGCGACCACGTCGTTGCGCTCGAGCCGGCCCCTGGTGTCGAAGTCCTTGCCGGTCGCGACCCGGGAGGCGCCGAGGCGGATGAGGTTGGCGGTGAACGACGGGTCGGTGGGGAAGGCGGCCTGGACGCTCCAGTAGTCGGCCGCGCTGAACGCCATGCGCTCGCGCTCCCGCTCGACCACCAGGCGGACCGCCGGGCTCTGCACCCGGCCGGCCGACAGCCCGGTCGACACCTTGCGCCACAGCACCTCGGACACCGGGTAGCCGAAGAGGCGGTCGACGATGCGCCGGGCCTCCTGGGCGTCGACCAGGCCCTTGTCGATGTCCCGCGACTCCTGGACCGCCTGCTCGATGGCCTGGCGGGTGATCTCGTGGAACACCATCCGACGCATGGGGACCCGGGGCTTGAGGACCTCGGTGAGGTGCCATGCGATGGCCTCGCCTTCGCGGTCCTCGTCGGTTGCGAGATAGAGCTGGTCGGCCTGCTTCAGCGCCGCCTTCAGCCTCCTGACCACGTCCTTCTTGGTCTCCGGCACCACGTAGGTGGGCTTGAAGTCGTCGTCTATGTCGACGGACAGGCCTTTGGGATCGAGGTCGCGGATCGACCCGATCGAGGCTTCGACCACGAAGTCGTCGCCCAAGAACCGCCCGATGGTCCGGGCTTTGGCCGGCGACTCGACGATGACGAGGGACGTGGGCATCGGCGGAACAGTTGATGGTGAAGAGACAGCGACTGTCAAACACCTACCGTGGATTTGTGAGAACCGGATCCCGGAATGGGGGTGGGGTGGGGGCTTCCCCGATGTGACTCGGGGAACGGTGAACCTACGGTGGAGGTGCCCCAACCGCAGGGGCGAGGGAAGTTGTCGTTGGAGGTCGTCGTGGGCAAGCCATTGCTCGATGTGCTGCGAGATGTGGTCCTGGACCCGGCCGAGCAGGCCGCGTTCACGGCCGACCCCGCGACCTACCTGGCCCAGTACGGCTACGACGACGTCCCGGCCGAGCACCTCACCGAGGCGTTCGGGCTGGTCGCCGACACGCTGCCGCCCGACGTGGCCCACGCTGTGGCCGACGCCAGCGCCCCGGTGGCCGAGTCCGTGGGCGACGACACCGCCGCCTTCGACGCCGCCACCACCGACACCTTCGGCACCGACACCTTCGGCACGGTGACCGCCGAGCTCCCCGACGATGTCGACGCTGCGGTGGACGATGTCATGGACGAGGTCGACGACGTCGATCCCGGCGACGACCTCTCGGTCGGCTTCGGCGAGGGCGAGGTCGCCGACACCTCGTTCGACCAGGCAACCCTCGCCGACGACGACTTCGAGGACACCGCCGCCTGGGACACCCCCACCGGCGACGACGGTGGCTTCGAGGCCGACCTGGCGGACGGCGGCCTCGGCACGTTGGCCGAGCCGGACCTGGTGCCCGAGCACCACGACGCCCCGCTCCACGACGACCTAGGCGACGCCGACGACGTCCCCGACCACACCCTCGGCGACGACCCCGGCGACTTCCTCGACGACATCGGCTCCTTCTGAGCCGGCATGTGACCTGGGTCGCATCGTCACGCCGTTCCAGGGCGTGGGATCATGCGTCCATGCGAGGCGGACAGGCGGATGTCCCGGCCAGCGACGACGAGCGGCACCGGACCGTCGAGCTGCTGCAGGCCGCGGGGGCCAGGCTCGACTTCGACGAGCTCCAACGGCGGCTCGACGCCGCGGTGCACGCCACCACCCGAGGGCAGCTCGCCGTCCTCACCTGGGACCTGGCGCAGCTACCGGAACGCCGACCGGCCCGGCCCCACGTCTGGCACAGCACCGGCTTCCGCATGCACGCATGGGCCTACGGCCTGACCAACGGCTTCTTCGTCGGGACGTGGCTGCTGGCCGGCGGTGGGTTCTTCTGGCCCTTCTTCCCGGTCGCGAGCTGGGGCATCGGCCTGTGGCTCCACGGTGCGGCCACCAACGCGTTCCAGCGCCACCAGCTCCAGCGCGTCACCCACCGGCCGGTCCGACCCCAGGCCCTGTCGCCGCCGAACCACCAGGCGCGGGACGTCGTCGTCGCGATGTTCAGCGACGTCGTCGACTCGACGGCGCTCACGAGGGCGATCGGGGATGACGAGTGGTGCCGGGTCCGGGCCCGGCACGTCGAGCTCCTGCGCGGCTGCTACGAGGCGCACCACGGCGTCGACGTGAACGCCAAGGGAGACGGCTTCCTCGCGCGCTTCTCGTCGCCGCTCGACGCCGCCCGCTGCGCGATCGAGATCCAGCGGCGCCTGCACGCCCGGAGGCAGGAGGAGTTCGCCCTCACGGTCCGCATCGGGCTCCACTCGGGCGAAGCGGTCATGGAGCGCGGCGACATCCTCGGCACTGTCGTCAACCTCGCGGCGCGGGTCATGTCGGAGGCGGCGCCCGGCGAGGTGCTCGTGACCGAGACGGTCGCCGACCAGCTCGACACGCGCTTCCGGGTCGAGGATCGCGGGCTGCGCACGCTGAAGGGCTTCAGCGAGCCCCGTCATCTGCTCGCGCTCTGCTGGCAGACGGGTTGACCCGGGGGTTGGGAGGGCCGACGCCCACCGCGCAGCGTCGTACCGACCGCCACCGAGCGCGGTCCTCCAGCCGAGCCGGACCGCGGGAAGTACTGTGTTTTCCCTAGTAAATGGCGTGGTTTGGCGGGTTCCCCAGGCGGTCTGCACTTTCCCCTACGGGGCCATCCGGGCGTGACGGGGTGATCCCCGATGGCGGGTCCCGGTGCCCGTCGTACCGTGCCCTCAGGTCATCCGACGGGCGGGTGACAGGACCAGGAGCTGCGGACAGATGGCTGTCAACATCGATTCATTCACCCAGTGGCTCGGCGGGCTGTTCGGCGACGAAGAGCGTCTCGAGGAATTCCACAACGACTCGGAGGGTGTCCTCTCCAACGCCGGTTTCGGCAACGTCAACGCGGTCGACGTCCAGCAGGCGATGGCTCGCCTGGCGGAGACCAACCAGGGCAACCAGTCCTTCACGTCGCAGGGCGGCTACGCCGACTTCAGCGGCAGCGGTGTGGTGAACCTGCCCCCGCCTCCCCCGGCCTACGAGGCCTACGAGGCGTCGGGTGACGGTGGTGGCATCGCCGGTGCGATCGAGAGCATCAACCACTACACGAGCGTCACCAACGTCACGAACCAGTCCTACGAGGACAACGACACGACGACGATCAACGACCAGGACACCAACATCGACAACTCGGTGAACCAGGAGATCACTGCGTTCGGCGACGTCACCCAGGACTTCGACAACGACGTGGTCACCGGGGACCGTGCAGTGGCGGCCGGCGACGGCTCGCAGGTCAACACCGGCGACGGGTCGGTCCAGGTCGGCGGCAACGTCACCGACGCCACGATCGCCACCGGCGACGTGGGCGGCTCGGTCACGGGCGACGTGTCCGACTCGGTCGTGGGCAACGACAACCAGGTCATCGACGTCGACGGCCCCGCCAACATCGGGCCCGTGGCCTTCGGTGACGGCGACGCCATCGAGGCCGAGAACGTCAACCAGGGCTCGGGTGCCATCGTCGACGACGTGAGCGGCGACGTGGCCGTCAACACCGGCGCCGGCGACCAGGCCGTGGTCCAGGACTCGCAGGTCAGCGAGTCGTCGGTCGGCGGCGGCGACGTCTACTCGGACGACGTCAACATCAACGCCAGCGGGGACAGCGCGGTCGCCTTCGGCGACGGCTCGACCGCCGAGGTCGACGACATCGACATCCAGGGCAACACCGGCACCGTCCAGGTCGCCGGCGACGAGTCGATCCAGCAGGGCATCACCGACAACGACTTCAACGCGGCGATCGACGTCGACGTCGACCCCGGTTACCGCCCGCCGGTCGTCCTGGCCGAGGCCGCCGAGGCCCCGGAGTACTACGAGGACGCCCCGGACGACGGCGCACCGACCATCGACGACAGCGACACGTTCAACCAGAACATCGACACCGACGACTTCGACGGTCTCGACTGAGCGGCGGGCTCGCGACCGCATCGATCGGTCGACATCACAACGCAGCGGATCCCCGGCCACCGAGCCGGGGTTCCGCTGTTTTCCTGCGCTTTCCAGGGGTCCCCGAACCCCCTGTGCCCCCTTGGGGGCTGGGGGCGATCCCCGATGCCCGCCAGCCGCAGCAGTCGTACCTTGACCATCAACAGGGCTCCCGGTGGGCGGAGCTCCCCAAGACCAGGAGACCTTGAGCGATGAGTGTTCTCGACTTCCTCTTCAACTTCTTCGACAACGAGGAAGCACAGACCGAATACGCCAGCGACCCCCAGGGGTACCTCGACGAGCACCTCCCCGAGGGCATGACCAGCGCGGAGTTCTACGACGGGCTGGAAGGCGTGTGTGGCCAGCTGCCGCCCGAGCAGGCAGCGATCATCCGGGGCATCTACAACATCGACGGCCCCTCGACGCCGCCGCCGCCGAACTACCCGCCACCTCCCCCGCAGGAGCCGGGCGAGAGCGACGTCGAGTACGCGGTGCGGCAGATCAACTACTACAACGACGTCGTCAACGTCACCAACCAGACGTACGAGGACAACGACACCACGACGATCA
>Ga0075429_100000766_pt1 | contig 25329 bp, 26 predicted proteins | sample RhiMetdeltSRZDD3_FD_75295 | JGI IMG/M metagenome (GOLD analysis project Ga0075429, IMG submission 75295) | Populus rhizosphere microbial communities from Tennessee, USA - Rhizosphere MetaG P. deltoides SRZDD3 | ecosystem: Host-associated > Plants > Roots > Rhizosphere > Soil | place: USA... | reverse complement strand
TGCGGAATTCGGCTCACGCTCACCGATGGCCTCGCGGTTTGCCCCGGCTGCGGATCCAGGTATCGGGCCGAGGAGGGCCGGCTCCAGGCGGTTGACCGGGCGCGGTGATGCCAGTTAAGTTGCTATCCTGTATTGACTTGCATCCCTGGGTAAAGCCCCGAGGCACCACCGTGGACGTTCCCCTGCTCGACCTTCGCGCCCAGCACGCCGCCATCAAGGATGCGGTGATGTCTGCCGTGACTTCTGTCATCGACCGGCAGCAGTTCATCATGGGGCCGGAGGTCCCGCAGCTGGAAGAGAAGATCGCCGGGTTGTCGCGGGTCAGGCATGCCATCGGCTGCGCCAGCGGCACCGATGCGTTGCTGCTTCCCCTCATGGCGCTCGACCTCAAGCCGGGAGATGAGGTCATCACCCCGGCCTTCACCTTTTTCGCTACCGCCGGGACCGTCCACAACACCGGCGGGACACCGGTATTCGTCGATATCGAGCCGGGCACCTTCAACGTCTCGCCCGAGGCGATCGAAGCCGCGATCACGCCCCGCACCCGGGCGATCGTGGTGGTGCACCTCTACGGCCAGATGGCGGCCATGGAGAAAGTGCTCGCCGTCGCCAGTGCCCGCGGGATTCCCGTGATCGAGGATGCCGCGCAGGCGATCGGAGCGCGCCGGAAGATCCACGGCGAGTGGCGCATGGCCGGGGAAACGGGCTGGGTGGGGACCCTTTCGTTCTTTCCCAGCAAGAATCTCGGTGGGTGGGGAGACGGCGGCATGATCCTCACCCAGGAAGACCAGCTGGCCGGCCGGTTGCGGCGACTCCGCCTGCATGGAGGCGCCCGGCAGTACCACCACGACGAAGTCGGCACCAACAGCCGGCTGGACACGGTGCAGGCAGCGGTGCTGCTGGCCAAGCTGCCCTTCCTGGCCGGCTGGAGCGCCGCCCGGCGGGAAAGGGCCGCCGCCTACACCCAACGGTTCCGGGCCGTGGCCGATGTCACCCCGCCCCCGACGGATCCCGCCAACGAGCACATTTTTCACCAGTACACCCTGCGGGTTTCCCGGCGCGACGAGCTGGTCGAGCACCTGAAGCGTCGCGGCATCGGATGTGCTGTGTATTACCCTCTCGCACTGCATCTGCAGCCCTGCTTTGCGCACCTCGGGTACCGGCCGGGCAGCCTTCCGGTGACTGAGGCGGCGATGGCCGAGGTGATCTCCCTTCCGGTTTATCCGGAGCTCACCGAGGCGCAGCTGGAGACGGTGGCCGGAGCGGTCGCGGAATTCTACGGATGATGACTTTGGAGAATGCATCTATGTCGGTGGCGGAAGATCTCATCAAGAAGGCGGAGTCGCGGGACGTGCTGTTCGGGATCATCGGGCTGGGATACGTCGGTCTCCCGCTCGCGGTCGAGCTGGCTCACGCGGGCTATCGGGTCCTCGGATTCGACGTCAGCCAGCGGGTGGTCGACGGCCTCAACAACGGCCGTTCCCACGTCAAGGACGTTCCCGACGCTCAGCTGAAGGAGATCCTCGCCTCCGGCCGCTTCACCGCGACCCTGGACGGCGGCCGGCTCCGGGAAGCGGACGCGATCTCGATCTGCGTCCCGACGCCGCTTTCCAAGTTCAAGGATCCCGACGTCAGCTACATCGTCGCCGCCACCGACACGATCAAGAAGGTGCTCCGGTCCGGCCAGGCGATCGTGCTCGAAAGCACCACGTATCCCGGCACCACGCGCGAGATCATGCTTCCGGCGCTCGAATCCACCGGCCTCAAGGTCGGCAAGGACTTCTTTCTCGCCTTCAGCCCCGAGCGGGTGGATCCGGGGAATCCCGTCTACCAGACCAAGAACACCCCGAAGGTGGTCGGAGGGATCACGGAGGATTGCCGCCGGGTCGTGTGCGCCCTCTACCAGCCGGCCATCGATTCGCTGGTCCCGGTCTCGACCACCGAGGCGGCCGAGCTGGTCAAGCTCCTGGAGAACACCTTCCGGAGCGTGAACATCGGGCTGGTCAACGAGATGGCGATCGTCTGCGACAAGCTGGGGGTCGATGTCTGGGAGGTGATCGACGCCGCCGCGACCAAGCCGTTCGGCTACATGAAATTCACGCCGGGCCCGGGGCTGGGCGGCCACTGCATCCCGATCGATCCGCACTACCTCGCGTGGAAGATGCGGGGGCTCAACTACAAGACCCGATTCATCGATCTCGCCGGCGAGCTCAACACTGAGATGCCGGTGTTCTGGGTTCGCAAAGTGGGTGACGCCCTCAATGAGCTGGGCAAGGCGGTCCGGGGGTCTTCGGTCCTGATCGTCGGCGTCGCGTACAAGAAAGACATCGAAGATCTGCGGGAGAGTCCCGCGCTGGACATCATCCGGCTGCTGGAGCAGCAGGGCGCCAAGGTGGGCTATCACGATCCCTATGTTCCCGCCTTCGAAGAGAATGGTCACAAATTCGCCTCGCTTCCGCTCACCAAAGAGACGGTCGCCGGCGCGGATTGCGTGATGATCGTGACCGATCACTCCTCGCTCGACTACGACCTGATCCGCTCCAGCGCGCGCGCGATGGTGGACACTCGGAACGCGTTGCGGCGCTCACTGCCGCGATGAGGGTGGCGATCGTCGGCAGCGGGTACGTCGGGCTGGTGGCCGGTGCCTGTCTGGCCGAGACCGGCAACGACGTCGTCTGCGCCGACGTGGACCCTCGAAAGATTGCGCGGCTCTCGGCCGGCGACATTCCGATCTACGAGCCCGGTCTCGAGCCGATGGTGCGGCGCAACCAGCAGGACGGGCGGCTGCGCTTCACCACCGATGTCGGCGCCGCGGTCGAGCATGGCCAGGTCGTGTTCGTCGCGGTGGGCACCCCGCCCGGCGAGGACGGCTCCGCCGACCTGCAGCACGTGCTGTCGGTGGCGCGCACCATCGGCCAGCACATGAACGAGTGCAAGGTCGTGGTGACCAAGTCGACCGTCCCGGTCGGCACCGCCGAACGAGTGCGCGCCGCCATCCGCGCGGAGACGCGGTCGCCCTTCCACATCTGCTCCAATCCCGAGTTCCTCAAGGAAGGCGCGGCGATCGAGGATTTCATGAAGCCCGACCGCGTCGTCCTGGGGGTGGACAGCGACGATGCCCGGGACGTCATGGCCGAGCTGTATGCCCCGTTCGTGCGCACCGGGAATCCCATCCTGTTCATGGATATTCCCTCGGCGGAAGTGACCAAATATGCCGCGAACGCGATGCTGGCGACCCGCATCTCCTTCATGAATCAGGTCGCCGATCTCTGCGAGCGGGTCGGTGCCGACGTGTCCATGGTGCGCCGCGGGATCGGCAGCGATCACCGGATTGGCCCGGCGTTCCTCTTCTCCGGACCCGGATACGGCGGCTCCTGTTTTCCGAAGGATGTGAAGGCCCTGATCCGCACCGCGCACGACATGGGGATGGACCCGTCCCTGCTGGAGGCGGTCGCGTCGGTCAACGAGCGGCAGAAGCGGGTGCTCTTCGGAAAACTCTCCCAGCGCCTGGGGCGGAATCTCCGCGGCTGCCAGGTGGCCGTGTGGGGCCTGTCGTTCAAGGCGGAAACCGACGACATGCGGGAGAGCCCGGCGCTGTCGCTGATCGATGCGATCCTCGAAGCCGGCGGCAGCGTGCGGGCGCACGATCCCAAGGCCATGGAGGTCGCCCGGGAGGTCTACGGAGACCGGCTCTACTACGCCCGCGATCCCTACGACGCGCTGGCCGGGGCCGACGCCCTGGTGATCGTGACCGAGTGGCTGGTCTACCGCAATCCCGACTTCGATCGCATGCGCTCGGCGCTCAAGACCCCCCTCGTCTTCGACGGGCGCAATCTTTATGATCCCGACCGGATGACCCGACTGGGATTCGAATACCACGGGATCGGGCGGCGCCGGCCATGAGACTGGTCGTGACCGGAGCGGCCGGATTTCTTGGATCGCACCTCGTGGACCGGCTGCTGGCCGAGCAGCACGAGGTGCTGGGGTTCGACAATTTCATCACCGGCCGTGCCCAGAACCTTGGCCATCTCAAGTCGGCGCGCCGGTTTCGCTTCGTGGAGCAGGATGTCTCCCAGCCTTTTTCGGTTCCGGGCGCGGTCGATGGGGTATTGCACTTCGCCTCGCCCGCCAGCCCCCCCGATTATCAGCGATGGCCGATTGAAACGCTGATGGTCGGGAGTTACGGAACCCACCGCTGCCTCGACCTGGCGCAGAGGAAAGGGGCGCGGTTTTTCCTGGCCTCGACGTCCGAGATCTACGGCGACCCGCTGGTGCATCCCCAGACGGAGAGCTACTGGGGGAATGTGAGCTCGGTCGGGCCCCGCGCCATGTATGATGAGGCGAAGCGATTCGCGGAGGCGATCACCTCCTCGTTTCGGCGCACCTACGGCACCGAGACCCGGATCGTACGGATCTTCAATACGTACGGTCCGCGGATGCGACCCGATGACGGCCGCGTCGTCTCGAACTTCATCGTGCAGGCGCTTCGCGGGGCGCCGATCACCATTTATGGCGACGGGAGCCAGAGCCGGTCGTTCTGCTACGTGTCGGATCTGGTGGACGGGATCTACCGGCTGTTCCAGAGCGACCGGGCCGACCCGACGAACCTCGGCAATCCGGGTGAGTTCACCGTCGCCGAGCTGGCTGGACTGGTGCTGGAGCTCACCGGAAGCCGCTCTCCGATCGTGCGTAACCCGCTTCCCCAGGACGACCCCAAGGTCCGCAAGCCCGATATCGGCCAGGCGCGCGCCGCGCTGGGCTGGGAGCCGAAAGTGCCGCTTCGCGAAGGCCTCGCACGCACCATCGAGTATTTCCGCCAGCACGCCTGAGGGACTGGGTACTGGGTACTGGGGACTAGGTACTGGAAATAACCCGCGTCTCGTACCCAGCACCCAGTACCCAGCACCCAGCACCCAGCACCCAGCACCCAGCACCCAGCACCAGCGCGAGAGCTGGGGCGGCCGTGAACTAGGCGCTCGGAACTGGATCCCCGTGCTCGGTGCTCCCGAACACGATCCGCACCGGAATCCGGCTCAGCCGGTCATGCAGGCGGCGCTCCCCCACGATCGGCCACCAGTCGTACAGGAAGATCTCCAGCGGTCTCCACATTGCAACCCAGACGACGATGAGCAGGCTCTCACGAAAGAGCGCCGTCAGGGGGCGCTCGCCCATCATTTGACCGACGAACGTCCGGATGAGCAGCACCGCGACCAGGAATGCCACGCCGATGGCGAGGCTCACCACGCCGCGGCGCAGCAGCCGCCGGAGCTTCCGCTGCAGCAGGCGGGCGCGCCGCGCGAAGTGGCCCCGGATTGCGTCTCCGATGAAGGCCCCGTCGTCGGGGAGGTCCTCGGCCTGCTCGATGTGGACCATGAGCGCCAGCGGGGCCTTCGCGGCGAGCTCGTGGACGCTGTCGACGATGTACTCCTCGACCTTCGGACTCACGTCCTTTTCGTGGCTCGGCGACGGGTCGAGGGAATCGAACAATTGGCCGAGCGCCTGAACTCGCACCGCGATGACGCCAGGGCCGGCGACCGGGCTGCTGATAGGCCACCTCCGGAGAGCTGCGAGTGAGCTGCCCGTGGAGAGGAGCCGGGGAACCAGTTCGCGTCAAGTGGCCCGGGGCGGGTTCCCTGCGGGAGCCCGGTCGGACAATCGTCTCAAACTGCGCCCGGCATTATCTTTACAGGCTCACTGAGGGACGGACGGAATGCAGGTCAGCGCCGATCATTTGCTCGCCCAGGCCCGCGAGCGCTTCGCCGTACAGGACTACTACGGCGCCGTGCATCTGCTGGAGGAGCTGCTCTCCTCGGGCAGTGGCTTTGCCGACGCGCATCACCTGCTGGGACTCTCACTCGCGTTGCTCGGCCACAAGGAGCGGGCGCTGGCCGAATTCGAAAATGCGCTGGATCGGAACCCGAGGTACATCGAAGCCAACATCCATCGTGGCATCCTGCTGAATGAGCTGGGTCGCTCGGAAGAAGCGGAACAGGCGTTCCGGGCCGCTTCCGAGCATGGCGCCGGCGCCGAGGGCGGATTTTCGAGGCCGGTCTCGGCGCGACTCGCCAATCTGCACGCCGAGCTCGGCGAAGCCTACGCGGAAGCGGGCGCGCTGACTGCCGCGATCGATGAGCTCCGTCGTGCGGTGGCGCTGGGACCGGGCTTTCACGATCTGCGCTATCGGCTGGCCCGGTTGCTGCTCGAGGCCAGCCGTCCCCTGGAAGCGCGCGAAGAGCTGGAAAAGATCCTCGCCGAACACGCCGATTTCCTGGACGCGCAGGCGTCGCTCGGACTGGCCCATTACCTCGCCGGCGACGCCACGGCAGCTGCCGAGATCTGGGGCCGGTGCCGCGCGCAAAGGCCCAAGAACGCCCGCATCGAGGCCTATCTCGCGATGGCCAAGCGGCTGCCGGCGTGAAGCGAGTTGGGCTCTTGGTCGCCCTGTCCCTCGCCGGCTGCGCCAAAGCGGCGGCGGATCACGAGCGGCTGGGAGACCATGCCTATCGGGAGGGCCGCTTCTCGCAGGCCATGGCCGAATACCGTGCGGCGCAGAAGAGCGGTGGCCGGGCGAGGATCTGGGCCAAGCTGGGGAGCGCCGCGCTGCACGAGCGGGACCTCGGTGCCGCCGTGCTGGCTTTCACCCAGCTCGAGGCTGCCGATCACTCCCGGAGCGCCGAGGCGGCTGCCGGTCTGGAGCGCGCGGCGCGGATGGCCGAGCGCGGCGGTGACGTGGAAATGGTGAATCTGGCCGCGGCGGTCCGCTCGCTCCGCATCGCCGCGCCGGGACGCCCACTGGGCCGCTTTGCCATGGCGCCGCTCAGCGGCTTGCCGGCAATGGAGGCGCTCGGGCTGCTTCCGGCGGCGCTCGCGTCGGCGACCGACGGCAGAGCCGTCGATTCGCTCCTGCTGGCGGTCGGATCGGCCCAGCGGGTTACGACCGATTGCGAGGGCGCGTCGAGGACGCTCAAGACGGTGCTGCGGCGCACCCGCGACAACGGATTGCGGAAGGCGGCGTCCCACAGCATGAGCGTCTGCGCGGTGCGTCTCGGGCTCGACGCCCTGGCCGCTCAGCAGCCGGAAGCAGCCGAGCACTGGTTCGAGGACGCGGTGACCGCGGCGGGCGCGTCCCCCTGGGGCTGGCGCGCATCGGTAGGACTGGGAGATGCCCGGCTCGGTCAGGGTGATGTGCTCGGCGCCGCGCTGGCGTACCAGAGCGTGATGTCGGCCACCGCTGCGCCCGATTCGCTGGTCAAGTTGGCCACACAAAAGCTCAATGCGCTGGGCAGCGCTTCGCCTCCAGCGACGGAAGGCCGGGTTCGATGATGCAGTTCCGCGTGGTGCTCCTTGCGGTGATGGCGGTCCTGGCCGGATGCGGGGGCAAGCAGCCCGTTACGGCACCGCCGCCGGTGGCGGTGGACTCGGTCTGGGGCCGGGCGGAATCGGCATTCCGTCGCAGCGACTGGTCGGAGGCGCAGAAGCAGCTCGACCGGGTGCTTCCGCTCCTGCCCCCCACCGATCCGCGCTATCTCAAGCTGCATTTTTACCTGGCCGAGATCCTCTTCGCCCAGGGCAATCCGCTGCAGGCGGTGCGGGAGTTCCGGCGGGTGGCGGACGAGCGCCCCGATGATCCCCTGGCGCCGGATGCCCTGGTCCGCGCCGGCGACGCGTATGCGGACCTCTGGCGGCGCGCCGAGCTGGATCCGACCTACGGCGAAACCGCGAAGACGGTCTACCAGGAAGTGCTGAGCCGCTACGACGGTACGCCGGCGGCCGGCCGCGCCACGATTCGACTGGCCGAGCTGGCGGAAAAGTTCGCCGCCAAGGAGTACAAGACCGCGCTGTTCTATTTCAAGTACAAGGCGTACGACTCCGCGATTCTGCTCTTCCGGGGTCTGATCGCGAACTACCCGCGCACCACGGTCGTGCCCCAGGCGCTGGAGCGTCTGGTGCGCTCGTACCGGTCGCTGAACTATCAGGAAGACCTCAAGGAGACCTGCGCCTATATCGCGCAGTACCACCCGTCGCCGACCGGGCCCAGGCGGCTCTGCCCCGCTGCCAGCGCGGGATCGGGGGAGAAGCCGTAGGGTGCGCATCGGAGTATTCGGGGGCTCGTTCGATCCGATCCATCATGGGCACCTCATCGCCGCCACCGCGCTGGCCGATGCCCTCGCGCTCGATGAAGTGCGCCTGGTCGTAGCCCGCGCGCAGCCGCTCAAGCGGTCGGGACACGGCGCGACGGCGGAAGACCGCGCCGCGATGGCCGAGCTGGCGGTGCGGGGCGATGAACGGCTCAGGGCCGACCGGTCGGAGCTGGCGCGCGAGGGCCCGTCCTACACGGTCGACACCCTGCGCGGGTTCCGCGCGGGGGCACCCGGCGCCGAGCTCGTGCTCCTGCTGGGGTCGGATGCCGCCCTCGAGCTGCCGCGCTGGCGGGAGGCCGAGATGATTCCGACGCTGGCGCGGGTGGAAGTCTTTGCCCGGGACGGATCATCGGAAGGGCGGCGGACGGTGCCGCAGGTCGATATTTCATCAACGGCGATTCGCGAGCGGGTCCGGCGCGGACGCTCGATTCGTTACTGGGTGCCGGACGCGGTGGCCGACTACATCGCCGCCCACCGGCTGTATGGGGAAGAATAGGAACGCATGATCAAGACACTGGTCGAAAAGGTCTTCGGAACCCGTCAGGCGCGCGAGGTCAAGCGTCTGACGCCGATGGTGGAGGAGATCCACCGTCAGGAGGAGAAGCTCCAGGGTCTCGGCGAGGACGAGCTCAAGGCGCAGACGGCGCGGTTTCGCGAGCGGATCGCGGAGCGCACCGGGGCGCTCAAGCAGGAGCTGGCCGAGGTCCGGCAGGCGAAGCACCACTGCGAGGATCCGGTGGAACGGACCCAACTGGAGGAGCGCGCCCACCGGCTCGAGCGGGAGTACAAGCTGGCACTCAAGGCGGTGCTGGACGATCTGTTGCCCGAGGCGTTCGCGACGGTCCGGGAAGCGTGCCGGCGGCTCCTCGGCACCACGGTGATGGTCACGGGACACGAGCTGATCTGGGACATGGTTCCCTATGACGTGCAGCTCATCGGCGGCATCGAGCTGCACCGGGGCCGGATCGCCGAAATGGCGACCGGCGAAGGCAAGACCCTGGTCGCCACGCTGCCGCTCTACCTGAATGCGCTGGCGGGACGCGGAGCCCACCTGGTCACGGTGAACAACTACCTGGCCCGGCGCGACTCCCAGTGGATGGGGCACATCTACCGGTATCTCGGCCTGACGGTCGGCTGCATCGACGACACCGAGCCCTCGACCCCGGCGCGCCGCGACGCGTACAACGCCGATATCACCTACGGGACCAACAACGAATTCGGCTTCGACTACCTCCGCGACAACATGGTGTTCTCGCTGGAGCAGCGGGTGCAGCGGGAGCACGCCTATGCGATCGTCGACGAAGTGGACTCCATCCTCATCGACGAAGCGCGCACGCCCCTGATCATCAGCGGCCCGGTCGGGAACGACGGCGACGAGAAGTACACTCTGTTCAACCGCCCGGTCTCCGAGCTGGTGCGGCGCCAGACCGCGGTCGTCAACCAGCTCATGGCCGAAGCCGAGCCGATGCTGGCGGACGACAAGCAGAAGGAGGATGCCGCGGTCAAGCTCTTCCAGGCCCAGCTGGGGATGCCGAAGAACAAGCGGCTGCTCAAGATGCTCAACGAGACCGGCGTCAAGCAGCTGGTCCAGCGGGCGGAGCTGAATTACATCGCCGACCGGAAGCAGCCATCCCGGCAGCAGACCATGCGGGGGCTCGAGGAGGCGCTCTACTTCGTTCTCGACGAGAAGGGGCATTCGGTCCACCTCACCGATCAGGGCGCGGCGGCGCTCTCGCCCGACGATCCCACCCTGTTCCTGGTGCCCGACATTTCGGAAGCGGTGCATGCCATCGAGCGCGATCCCGGTCTGGGCGTGCCCGAGAAGCTGGCGGCGCGGCAGCAGGTCGAGGCGGAGTATGCCAACAAGAGCGAGAAGCTGCACCTGATCCACAAGCTCCTCCAGGCGCACTCGCTGTACGAAAAGGACGTCGACTACCTGGTCCAGGACAACCAGATCAAGATCGTCGACGAGTTCACCGGCCGGGTGCTGGACGGGCGCCGCTGGGCCGACGGGCTGCACCAGGCGGTGGAAGCGAAGGAAGGCGTGCAGATCAAGGGCGAGACCCAGACCCTCGCCACGATCACGATTCAGAACTACTTCCGGATGTTCGACAAGCTCGCCGGCATGACCGGCACCGCCGAAACGGAAGAGGGCGAGTTCTACTCGATCTACGGCCTCGAGGTCGCGGTGATCCCGACCAACAAGCCGATCCGCCGGACCGACCACACCGACCGGATCTACAAGACCCGGCGGGAGAAGTACAACGCGGTGAACGACGAGATCGAGCGGCTGCACGGGCTCGGCCTCCCGATCCTGATCGGCACGACCTCGGTGGACGTCTCGGAAACGCTGTCCAAGATGCTCAAGCGCCGGGGCCTCAGGCACGAGGTGCTGAACGCGAAGTACCACGAGCGCGAGGCGGAGATCGTCGCCGGGGCGGGGCAGAAGGGCGCGATCACGATCGCGACCAACATGGCGGGCCGCGGCACCGACATCAAGCTCGGGAAGGATCTCGATCTCACGACCGAGGAGGCCGGGCTCCAGATCCTCGGCACCGAGCGGCACGAGTCGCGCCGGATCGACCGGCAGCTGCGCGGGCGCGCCGGGCGGCAGGGCGATCCGGGAGCGTCGCTCTTCTTCCTGTCGCTGGAAGACGACCTGATGCGGCTGTTCGGGTCGGACCGGATCGCGCGGTACATGGACAAGACCGGCGCCGAGGAGGGCGAAGTCATCACCGGGATGCTGGTGATGAAGGCGATCGAATCGGCGCAGAAGCGGGTCGAGCTGCAGAACTTCCAGTCCCGGAAGCGGCTGCTCGAGTACGACGACGTGATGAACCAGCAGCGCGAAGTCGCCTATTCGCTGCGGCTCTTCTCGCTGGAGCGGGGTGAAGAGCTGAAGGCCGAAGCGCGGCAGATGATCTCCAGCGCGCTCGACCATGCGGTGCGGAAGTTCCTCGCCGAGTTCGACCGCCCGGAGGACTGGGACCGCAAGGCGCTGATCGACGCGCTCTCGCTCTCCTTCCTGGTCACGCCCGACGCCATCGGCGACGCCGCGGCGGTGAAGGATGTCGACGCCGCGGTGAAAGCGGCGCAGGCCGAAGGCGAAGCGGCCTTCCACCGCAAGGTGGATTATCTGCGCGAGTTCGGCCGGGGGATCGGCATCGCGGACGTCGACCAGCAGATCCTCTCCCAGGTCATGCTCTCGGTGATCGACGAAAAGTGGAAGGATCACCTGTACGACCTCGACCAGCTCCGGAACGCGATCCAGTACCGCGCCTACGGACAGAAGGACCCGCTGGTCGAGTACAAGAAGGAAGCCTATGAGATGTTCGAAGATCTGATGCGCGACATCCAGGCGACCTTTACGGAACGCTATCTCAAGATCACGGTCACGGCGGAGCCCCCCCGCCAGCCGCCGCCGCCACCTATCCCCACGCCCCGGAGCGGCACCGACGAGCTCTTCGCGGGGGCCTCGCGCACCCGCACCGGACCGATGGGCGGGCCGCCTCCGCGGGTCGAAACCCCGCTGGGGCGGGTGGGCTCGCCGTCCGGTGGAGTGCCGGAGGTCGGGCGGAATGATCCCTGCCCGTGCGGATCGGGGAAGAAGTACAAGAAGTGTCACGGGGCGGGGAAATAATGCGCGAGACGTGAGACGTGAGACGTAAGACGTGAGACGTGAGACGTAAGACGTAAGACGTAAGACGTAAGACGTAAGACGTAAGACGTAAGACGTGAGTAGGCTGGTCCGTCTCACCTCTCACGTCTCACCTCTCACGGCTTTTTCGCGCCCTCCCGCGCGATCTCGACCCTTCGTCCGAGTTCCGCGGCTCTAGTCTCCGGGGATGGCCCTCCCCATCGCTCCTCCCGCCTCCCGACCCGACCGTCCCCGCGAGCGCCTCTGGTCCCAGGGGGCGGAAACATTGACCGCTCCCGAGCTATTGGCCATTCTCCTAGGGACAGGCGGTGGCGGCCGGAGTGCCCTCGAGGTGGCGGCAGACCTGCTGGTCCCAGCCGAGGGCTCCGTCCGGCGTCTGGCCGCCCGGCCGCCGGGAGAGCTCCTGCGACTGCGGGGAGTCGGTCCCGCCAAGGGCGCGCGGCTCCTCGCCGCCCTCGAGCTCGGCGCACGCCTCGCCCGGGAAACCCGCCCGGTGCTGCCCCGGATCCGCTCCCCGGAGGATGTGGTCCGGGTCGTGGGGCCCCGCCTTCGGGATCTGGCCGTCGAGGAGTTCCACCTGCTCGCGCTGGACAGCCAGAGTCAGGTGACGCGCGACGTGCTCATCACCCGCGGGCTGCTCAACAGCTCGCTGGTGCACCCGCGCGAGGTGTTTCGCGCCGCGATCGCCGAAGCCGCGGCGGGGATCATCCTGGTGCACAACCATCCGAGCGGGGATCCGACGCCCTCGGCGGACGACCAGGCGGTAACCCGCCAGCTTGTGGCAGCCGGCGAGCTGCTCGACCTCCCGGTCTACGATCACGTCATCGTGGCGGGAGACCGCTTTACCAGCTTTGCCACGCGAGGACTGTTGTGAACGAAACGCTGCTCGACCTGGCCCCCGAGTTCCGGGCCGCGCTGGAACGGCACGCCGAACGGCTCGATCTCGAGCTGATCGACCGCGCCCTCCGCTTCAGCGCGAGCGCCCACCGGGGCCAGAAGCGAATGAGCGGCGAGGAATTCGTTTCCCACAGCATCGCCGTCGCCACCATCCTGATCGGCCAGTTCCTCGACTCGGCCTCGATTGCCGCCGCGCTGCTGCACGACGTCGTGGAAGACGCGGACGTGCGGGGCGAGGACATTGCCCAGGAATTCGGCCCCGAGGTGGCCGGGCTGGTCGACGGTCTCACCAAGATCGCTCACCTGACCTTCCGGTCCACCGCCGAAGAGCAGGTGGAGAACTACCGGAAGCTGCTGCTGTCGATCGCCAAGGACGCGCGGGTCATCATCATCAAGCTGGCCGACCGGCTGCACAACATGCGCACCCTGGAGCACCTGCCGGCGGAAAAGCGGGCCCGGATCGCGACCGAGACGCGGGAGATCTACGCCCCGCTGGCGCATCGGTTCGGCATGGCCGGCGTGAAGGCGGAGCTGGAAGATCTCGCCTTCAAGTTCCTGGAGCCGGAGGAGTACCAGGCGCTGTCCGGCCAGGTCGCCGGCAAGCGGGTCGAGCGGGAAGAGATGATCGCGGCTCTCCAGGGGCCGCTGCTGTCGGAGCTCCGCCGGGCTGGTATCGAAGACGTGGACGTGAGCGGGCGGCCCAAGCATCTCTGGTCGATCTGGCAGAAGATGCGAAAGCGCAACACGCCCTTCGAGGCCATCTACGACATGATGGCGCTCCGGGTCATCGTGCGCACCGTACCCGATTGCTATCACGTGCTGGGCGTCATTCATCACAACTGGACCCCGTTGCAGGAGCGGTTCAAGGACTACATCGCCAACCCGAAGTCCAACGGCTACCAGTCGCTGCACACCACGATCTTCGGTCCCAACGGCCAGCTCTACGAGGTGCAGATTCGCACCCACGAGATGCACCGCACCGCCGAATACGGCATTGCGGCCCACTGGCTGTACAAGACGCAGCAGGTGCGTCCCGACGAGCTCGATCAGCACTTCGGCTGGTTCCGCCAGCTGCTGGAGCTCCAGCAGGACACTCATACCCCGGAAGAATTCCTGGAATTCCTCAAGGTCGATCTGTACCAGGACGAGATCTTCGTCTTCACCCCGCAGGGCGACGTCAAGCGGCTGCCCAAGGGCGCCACCGCGATCGACTTTGCGTTTCATGTCCACACCGAAGTCGGAACCCGGTGCCACGGGAGCAAGATCAACGGGCGGATCGCGCCGCTGCACCGCGAGCTCAAGAACGGCGACACGGTGGAGATCCTGACCTCTCCCCAGGCGCGACCGAGCCGCGACTGGCTGCAGCACGTACGCACCGGCCGGGCCCGTCACAAGATCAAGCAGTGGATCCGGCACGAGGAGGAGACGGTCTCCAGCCAGCTGGGCCGGGAGATCCTGCTGCGGGAAATGAAGCGGAGGCGCCTGGGCGCGCTGGACGACGCGGGGCTGTCGCGCGCCGCCGCCGCGCTCGGTATGGCCGACAAGGTGGGTCTCGAAGCCGCGGTCGGCCGGGGCGACGTGCCGATCGGACAGGTCATCCGGTCGCTCTTTCCGGAGCTGCCCGACGACGAGCTGGTCGAGCCGAAGCCGACCGTCTTCGGCAGGATGCTCAACCGGATCCGGCTGGGCCGCGGCATCAAGATCCAGGGAGTGGACGGATTGCTGGTGCGCTATGCCCAGTGCTGCCAGCCGGTGCCGGGCGACCCCGTGGTGGGCTACGTCACGCAGGGCAGAGGCATTTCCATCCATCGCGCCGACTGCCCCAATCTGCTCACCCTGTCGGCCGGCGATCGCCGGGTGGAGATCGACTGGCAGGAGCAGGAGGGCGAGTCGTTCTCGGTCCGGCTCGTCGTCAATGCCGAAGACCGCCGAGGTCTGTACGCCGACATCCTCCAGGCGATCAGCGCCACCGGAACCAACATTCGCGGCGCCGACCTGCACACCAAGGACGGAGGCGCCTTCGGGACGGTGTTCGTCGAGGTGGACAATCTGCCCCACCTCGCAAAGGTCCTGAAAGCGGTGCGCCGGGTGAAGGGCGTCAGCTCGGTAGATCGCAGGGAGACCACCGGCTAGGACCTCCCCTACACTCCGTAACCCCGCCGCATTAGCTTTTTCTCACCTTTGGTACGGAGCAGTTCCAATGGCCGCCGATCGCAAGCCTCCAGATTTTTCCGACGTGCAATCCGGCTCCTCCTCGACCGCGCCCCGAGCCCCAGGCTCCCCGGCGCGAACCTATACCGTCGTAGCCGGCGACAGCCTCTCGAAAATCGCCAAGCGGGTGTACGGCGATTCGCAGAAGTGGCGGGTCATTTACGAAGCCAACCGGAACCTCATCAAAAACCCCGATCTCATTCACCCCGGGCAGGTCTTCACGCTGCCCGAGGTCTGAGTCGTTTCATGGAGAAGATCCATATGCCTGGACATCCTGTCTCCCGGCTCGCCCTCGCGGCGGGCGTGATTGTGCTTTCGGTCGGATGCGGCAAGAAAGAAGAGCCCGCGGTCGTCCCTCCACCGCCGGCCGCGGTGGTCGCGTTCAGGGTTACCAGCGTGGACCTCGGCAAGGGCATCACCGCCGACAAGATGGTGGCCAACTCCACCGACGATTTTTCACCCCGCGATACGGTATACGTCTCGGTGGCGACTGAAGGCTCTTCCCCGGGCGCCGCAGTCAAGGCCAAGTGGACCTTCGAAGACGGCCAGGTGGTCGACGAGACCACCCAAACCGTCGCGCCGACCGGCCCGGCCCGGACCGAGTTCCACATTTCCAAGCCGTCCGGGTGGCCGGTCGGGAAGTACAAGGTGGAAATCACCGTGGACGGCGCGCTGGCCGGGTCCAAGGAGTTCGAGGTCAAACGCGCCTGAGTAACATCAGGGATCAGAGGTCAGGAGTCAGGGGTGAGGGAAACTCGTCCCTGAATCCTGACTCCTGAATCCTGACTCCTGAATCCTGAATCCGTCGCTAGCATCCTCGCCGCTCGGAGTCTCGATGAACCACTGGATACTCAAGACCGAGCCGGGGACTTACTCCTTCGACGATCTCCTTCGGGACAAGGTCACCCGTTGGGACGGTGTGTCCGCACCGGCTGCCCTCAACAGTCTCCGTGCCATGAAGGAAGGAGATGCCGCGTTCATCTACCACACCGGCGACGTGAAGGCGATCGTCGGACTCGCCCGTATCGCCAGCGCCCCCTATGCCGATCCCAAACTCGACGATCCCAAACGGACCGTGATAGACGTGGAGGCGGTGCGACCTCTCGCCAGCGCGGTCCCGCTGTCGGCAATCAAAGCGGACCCCCGGTTCAAGGATCTCGGTCTGGTCCGGATCGGCCGCTTGTCGGTGATGCCGGTTTCTTCCGATCAATGGAAGGCGCTGCTCGAGATGGCGAAGGGAGGGTAGGGTACCGAAGAAACACCGATAGATCTATTTTGAGCGAATGGCCTCCTTCGAAGTCGTCGCCCCGTTTGAGCCTGCGGGAGATCAGCCCCGCGCCATCGCGCAGCTCACCCGCGGGCTCGAGTCGGGCATCCGGTATCAGACGCTGCTCGGAGTCACCGGTTCCGGCAAGACGATGACGCTCGCCAATGTGGTGGCCCGGTTCGGCCGGCCCACGCTGGTCCTCTCGCACAACAAGACCCTGGCGGCCCAGCTCTACGGCGAGCTCAAGCAGTTCCTGCCGGGGAATGCGGTCGAGTATTTCGTGTCCTACTACGACTACTACCAGCCCGAGGCATACGTCCCGTCGACCGACGTGTACATCGAGAAGGACGCCTCGATCAACGAGGACATCGAAGCGCTCCGGCTCCGCGCCACGTCGAGTCTGATGGAGCGCGAGGATGTGGTGATCGTGGCGACGGTGAGTGCGATCTACGGCCTCGGCGATCCGGCGACCTATCGCAGCATGATGTTCACTCTCCGCACCGGGGAGGTGAAGGGGCGGGACGCCATACTCCAGGATCTCGTCGCGATCCAGTACATGCGGAACGATGTCTCCTTCGAGCCCGGCACCTTCCGGGTCCGGGGCGACACGGTGGAGATCTATCCGGCCTACGAGGAGCAGGCGGTCCGGGTCGAGCTGTGGGGCGATCAGATCGAGCGGATCTCCAAAATCGAGCCGCTCACCGGCAACACCATCGCACTCCTCGATCAGTGCGCCATTTATCCGGCCAAGCATTTCGTCACCGAGCGGCCGGCCATCGAGCGCGCGGTCCGGCTCATCCGGGACGAGCTCGCGGAGCGGCTGACGGCGCTCAAGACGGCGGGCAAGCTGCTCGAGGCGCAGCGGCTCGAAGGCCGCACCAGCTTCGACATCGAAATGCTGCTGGAGATCGGCACCTGCCCGGGGATCGAGAACTATTCGCGCCACCTGACCGGGCGTGCCGCCGGCGAGCGCCCCGCCTGTCTGTTCGACTACTTCCCCGCCGAGTTCCTGGTGGTGGTCGACGAGTCGCATGTCTCCCTGCCGCAGATCGGCGGGATGTTCAACGGCGACCGCGCCCGGAAGACCACCCTGGTGGACTACGGGTTCCGGCTGCCCTCCGCGCTCGACAACCGGCCGCTTCACTTCGACGAGTTCATGGGACTGGTGCCGCAGATGATCGCGGTGTCCGCCACGCCGGGGGAGTTCGAGCTGGGCCTGTCCAAGGGAGCGGTGGTCGAGCAGATCATCCGGCCGACCTTTCTCGTGGATCCCGAAGTCCAGGTGCGCCCGGTCAAGGGACAGGTCGACGACCTCCTGCACGAGATCCGGCTTCGCGCCGAGCGGCGGGAGCGAGTCCTGGTGACGACCCTCACCAAGCGGATGTCCGAGGACCTGACCGATTACCTCCAGCAGCACGGTGTGAGGGTCCGGTATCTGCACTCGGACATCGACGCGATCGAGCGGGTGGAAATTCTCCGCGGCCTTCGTCTCGGGGACTTCGACGTGCTGGTGGGCATCAACCTGCTGCGCGAGGGGCTGGACCTGCCCGAGGTCTCGCTGGTCGCCATTCTCGACGCCGACCAGGAAGGCTTCCTCCGCTCCGATCGCTCGCTCATTCAGACTGTCGGCCGGGCGGCGCGAAACCTCCATGGGGTCGCCGTGCTGTATGCGGACCGGATGACCGGGTCGATGGAGCGCGCCCTGGCCGAGATGGACCGGCGCCGCGCGATTCAGCAGGCCTATAACCTGGAGCACGGGACGACGCCGGTGTCGATCGTGAAATCGCACGCCCAGGTCCGGCTCTCGACCCACGTCGCCGACGCCCGAAGCGCGGGCGTGGCGGCAGCGGCCGCACGCCGGGGGCCGGCGCGGCCCGATCTGCACGACCCGAAACAACGGGCCGCCGCCATCGTCGCCCTCGAGCAACAAATGCGGCAGGCGGCATCGAATCTCGAATTCGAAATGGCCGCGATGCTTCGCGATCAGCTGAACGAGCTGCGGGCGCTCGACGCCCCGGAGGTGCGTCGCGGCTCCGGCGGGGCGTTTACCCGCCGGCGCGCATGACCGCGCTCCTCGACGAGGAGGCGCTCGGCGGCATGGCGGAGGAACTGGGGCAGGGGCTCTCTCCCGGCGCCATCGTTTGGCTCGAGGGCGAGCTGGGAGCGGGCAAGACCACGTTCGCCCGGGCGCTGGTTCGATCGCTCGGCGTGACCGGGCCGGTCCAGAGCCCGACCTACGCGCTGGTGCATCACTACGACGGACGCCGCGGTCCGGTGTATCACGTCGATTGCTACCGGCTCCGGTCGGCTGAGGAAGCCCGCGATCTCGACTGGGAGACGCTGGTCACCGGCGACGCGCTTCTGATCGAGTGGCCCGAGCGCGCCGGATCCTGGGCGCCCCGTCCCACCCACCGGATTCGCCTGGCCCATACCCCGAACCCGGCGCTCCGTCGCCTGGAATTGGCGTGATTGCGCTCGCGCTGGACACCACCACCGACCGCCTGAGTGTGGCGCTAAGACGCCCCGAGAGTCCGGTGCTGGAGCGGACCCTCTTCGGTGCGCGACAACATGCGTCGGCGCTGCTCCCGCTGATCGCCGGGCTGCTGGACGAGGCGGGGGTCGCGCTCAGTGAGATCGCCCATATTGCACTGGCGGACGGACCGGGAGGTTTCACCGGGCTCCGGGTCGGGGCCGCGCTGGTCAAGGCGCTGGCGCGGACCGCTCCCGGTATCGCGGTCTCGACCGCGTCGACGCTGATGGTGCGAGCCGCGGGAATCGCGCCGCCCGGGGGTGCCCTGATTCTGGTAGTGACCTCGGCGCTGCGAGGCGAGCTGTATGCCGCGGCGTATCAGGTCGGGCTCCCGCTCCGAATCGACACCGTGATGGAGCCCAGGCTTGCCACCGTCGAGTCCTTACGTCGCGAGGCGCCCGACCTCCTCATTGCCGATGCGCCCGAAAAACTGGTCGATCGGCTGGCCGACCAATTCGCGGTGCCGCTGGTTCGCGGGAGCGCCAGTCTGCCGCACGCGGCGGCGCTGCTGTCGCTGATTGGAGTGCCCGGAGGCGCTGCGCCGATCTCTCACCTCGACGAGTGGGAGCCCGCCTATGGCCGTCCGGCCGAGGCACAAGCACGCTGGGAGGCAGCGCATGGAAGAGCCTTACCGGATCCGGCTGGCGAAGCTCACTGACGCCCCGGCCCTCGCCGACATCGAGCGCCGCTGCTTCACCGATCCCTGGACTCAGGCCGGCATTCTCGAAACGATTCAATATGCAACGTCATTTGCACTGGTGGCCGAGCTTGGATCAGTGCTCGCCGGGTATCTCATGGTGAGGATTTCTGGCGAGGAAGGGGAAATCCTGAATCTTGCCGTGCTGCCCGAGCATCGGAGGCAAGGTATTGCGCGTGAACTTCTGAAACAGGGGCTGCAAACCCTGGTAAGCGCGGGAGTCCGCGAGGCCTACCTCGAGGTCCGGGAATCCAACCAGGCGGCGATCACTCTATACGGCGCCAAAGGCTTCCGGCCGGTTGGAATACGACCGCATTATTATCGGAAGCCGGCTGAAGACGCGCTGGTGCTCCGGGCGCCCCTTACGGCTCTGCGCGATTAGGGGTATCCGCGCGTATCTTTGGTTGATCGAATGACTTACGTGCTAGGTAACATCCAAGGGTTCCGCCATCCGGCACCCAGAATCCCCCGTGTGAGGAGGACACCATGGCCCGCAGTCTCAATCGCGTTCAGCTGATCGGCAACCTCGGCGCCGATCCCGAAGTCCGTAGCACGTCCAATGGCGGCCGGGTAGCCAACCTCTCCCTTGCCACCAGCCGGCAGTGGAAAGGGGCCTCTGGAGACAAGCAGGAAAAGACCGAGTGGCACCGTGTCGTAATCTGGAACAACAAGGGCTCGAATCTTGCTGACATCGCAGAGCGCTACTGTAAAAAGGGCGACAAGATCTACGTCGAGGGCAGCATCGAGTATCGGAGCTGGCAGGACAAGGATGGCCAGACTCGCTACACGACGGAGATCAACGCGCGCGAATTGATTCTCTTGTCCGGCAAGGGTGATGGCGGTGAGTCGTATTCCGCACCGAAGGCTGCGGGAGCGGCGGCCGCCGCCAAATCCGGCGCCAAGGACGAGTCGTTCTCCGACTTTCCGGAGGCTCTCGATGCCGAGGATGACGATCTCCCGTTTTAGCCTGTCGCTTCTGTGCGCGCTGGGGCTTGCCGCCCCGGCGCTTGCCCAGGGGGTCAAACCCACCACTCACACGGTTCGCAAGGGCGACACGCTCTGGGATATCTCGCGAACCTATCTGGGCGATCCGTTTCTCTGGCCCCAGATCTATCGGATGAACACCGACGTCGTGGAGGATCCCCATTGGATCTACCCCGGTGAGGTGCTTCGGCTCGATGCCGCTCCGGGTCAGCCGGCGGTGCCGACCACCGATACGCCTCCGCCGGCCGGAATCGAGGTTGTCGGCCAGACTCCCGCCACCGACACGACGGGCGACGGTCTCGATCTCTTCCGCCGTCGGCGGGTCGCCAATGTCGCGGAAGCCTTCAAGCTCTATCGCGACGTCAAGTATCATCCGCTCCGGGCGGGAGAATTCTATTCCGCCGGCTTCCTGACCGAGGGAGATACCCTTCCGTTCGGCCGGTTGCTCGGCCCGGTCACCCCGGAGCAGATCGAGAGCGCACGCTCCCGCGCGGCGGTCCAGCTCAACACCGTGGTGGGTGTCAGCGCCCCCGACGGTGCCCGCTACAACGTGGGCGACTCGCTGGTGAGCGTCCTCCGGCGCGAGGGTCCGGTCGGCTATGGGCAGATCGTCATTCCCACCGGGATGATCCGCATCACCGGCCAGAACGGCGAGCAGTCGGTCGGCGAAGTCATCGCTGTCTACGGGCCGATTCGTGACGGGCAGGGTCTGCTTCCCGCCGAGAAATTCACCGATCCGGGCGCCGTGGTCTATCAGCGGGTCGAGGGTGGCCTGCAGGGCCAGGTCCTGGTCCCGCGCGACCTTCGTGAGCTGCGCCATCCCCAGGATGTGCTCTTCATCGACATCGGCCGGCAGGAAGGCGTCGCCGCCGGCGACCTCTTCGAGGCGCGGCGCACGCCGGGGCCTCAGCCTCGCTCCGCGGCGCATGCCATCGACGAGATGATGGTCACGCTGCAGGTCGTGCACGTCCGAGACCGCACCGCGACGGTCAAAGTCATCGGCGTCGCGTCTCCGGACGTTCCCCCGGGCACAACGATCCGGCTGGTCGCCAAGCTGCCTCGTTAACGCGAGCCCCCCGCGGGGGAGTTAGCGAAGAGCGAAGAGCGAAGAGCGAGGAGGGAGGGTTCCTTCCTCGCTCTTCGCTATTCGCAACTCGCTCGAGTGCTTCTATCTTCCCCTCATGATGCTTTTCCAAGCCGCCGCCGCGATTCCCACGACGCCCCTCGAGCTGGTCCTCACTTCGAGCCCCGAAACAAAAATCGTTCTTGCCGTGACCGCGGTGTTTTCGGTTGCGTCATGGTTTCTGATCGGGCTCAAGGGATTTCAGTTCCGCCGGCTGCGCCGGCAGACGGACCGCTTCAACGACGAGATCGCGCGCGCTCCCAAGCTGCAGGAGGCGTTTCGTGGCGCCATGAAGCTGCCGCCGTCCCCCTTCGGCCGGCTGTTCCGGGAGGGGCTGAGCTTCTATTCGCACCTGCAGCCCGGGGTGATCCGCGAAGATGGCACCGGCCATGGGGCCCTCTCTCCCACCCAGCTCGAGGCACTCAAGATGGTGCTCGGGAAGGAAGTCGCAGCCGAGCGGGACGCGGCAGCGCGCTTCGTGGGCTGGCTCGCGACGATCGGCGCGGTGAGTCCCCTGCTCGGCCTCCTCGGCACCGTGCTCGGGGTGATGGACGCCTTTATCGGTATCTCCAAGAGCGGCTCCGGGAATCTCGCGGCGGTAGCGCCCGGTGTTGCCGAGGCGCTGGTCACGACCGTTGCCGGCCTCGCCGCCGCAATTCCCGCGGTGATGGCCTACAACTACTTCGCCGGCAAAGTCGGGGATTTCGAATCGGAGCTGGAGGGCTTCGGCAGCGGGCTGATTGGATGGATGGCCCGGGAGGGACTGCTCTAGATGCTTGGCGGCCTGGGAGCAAGCGCGGGACGCCGCAGGCGGTTTCTGCCCACGGCGGACATCAACGTCACCTCGCTGGTCGACGTCGCCTTCGTGCTGCTGATCATCTTCATGATCACCGCGCCGATGATGCAGGGCGGGGTGGCGATCGAGCTGCCCAAGGCCGAAGCGCGGCCCCTCACACCCCGCGAGGGGATCATCGTGACCGTCGACCGGAGCGGACGGATCTTCGTGGACCAGACCCAGGTCAGCTACGCCGATTTCCGGGCCGCCTTCCGCGCGATTGTGGCCCGGCGGAGGACGTCGGACGTCTATCTGCGGGGTGACCGGCGGGCCGCGTACGGCGACGTGGTCCGGGTCATGGCGGCCATGCGGGCAGCGGGAGTCCAGAACATCAACATGACCACCGAAGACGAGGAGATCCGGCGCTGACGGCTCAGGCGGATCGAATGCCGAGGAGCGCGGTCTGGACCGGGCTGGCAGGGACGCTTCTGGTGCACGGCGCCGCCGTCGGGGCGCTGTTCGTCGCCGCGACCGCCAGACCCCGGTCGCAGCCGCCCACCTACGCGGTCTCGCTGGTGGCCGCGCCGATCCCCACGGGCACCCGGACACCGGCGGTCGAAGCACCGGCTCCGGCTCCGGCTCCGGCACCGCCGAAGGCAGTGACCAAGACCGCTCCAGCACCGGCCAAACCCGCCGCCAAGACGACGGCCAAGCCGACCGCGGCGCCGAAGACGGCGAGCCCGGTCACTCCCCTGCCGGGAGAGACGCCGGGCACCGGCAGCGATATCGCCAACGTCAACCTGGCCGGCAAGGAGTTTCCCTATCCCGAGTACCTGCGCAATCTCGTCTCCCAGATCTATCGCCGCTGGGCACGTCCGGCGGGGAACGCGTCGCTGCAGGCGGAGGTCTCCTTCGTGATTCTGCGCGATGGCACCGTCCGGGACATCAAGCTGATTTCGAGCTCGAGAAGCTACTCCTTCGACCTCGAGGCGCAGGGTGCCGTGGAAGAAGCCGCCCAGGCCAAGGCGTTCGGGCCGCTGCCGGCGGGTTATGCCGCCGATTACCTCCAGATCGGATTTCACTTTACTCCGAGGAGAGCTCCGTGAGGCGCCTCGTCCTCCTGCTGGTCGCCGGGGCCGCGGCGGCGGGCCCACTGCTCGCCCAGGACACCGTGCGGGTCGGCATCAGCTATCAGCCGGGCGTGCGGCCGGGGCTGGTGGTCCTGCCCGCTCCGGGACTCGACTCGGTGCGCGCGATCGTGGATCGGGATCTCGGCTTCAGCGACCGGTTCGAGGTGATCTCGCTCGCCCAGGCTCCCGCCGGGGCTCCCCAGGGTCCCGCGGCAATCAACTACCCCTTCTACCGGACCCTGGGCGCGGCGTTCGCCGTGGAGCTGGTGGCGGGTGCGGGCAACCAGGTCACCGTGCGGCTGCACGATCTCGCCGCCGAGCGGCTTCGGGAGCAGCTGGCGTTTACCCCGGACCGGAGCGGGGTGGGCGACAGCCGGCTTTCGATTCACCGGATCTCGGATGAAATCGTCCGGCTCGCGACCGGACAAACGGGCATTGCCTCGAGCCGGATACTTTTTCTCAACAGCGACAAGCGGATCTGGCGGGTCGACAGCGACGGCGCCAACCTGGTGGCGGTCACGCCCGCGGGGGTCGACGCGATGTCGCCCGCCTGGTCGCCCGACGGCAGCCGGATAGCCTACATGGTGTTTTCCCGTGATGGCACCCGGCCCATCGTGGTGCAGTCGCTGGCGACCGGGACCCGAACCGTTCTGCCCACGACCGCGGGAACCCAGAACATGACGCCGGCGTTCTCTCCCGACGGAAAAGCGCTGATGTTCGCTCGGCTCTCCGACCAGGGCGCCGCGTTGTACGGCCTCAATGTGCAGGAGCTCTGCTGCGTCGAGCGACTGAGCGGCGGACGGTTTGCAGAAAACTTCTCGCCTGCCTATTCTCCGGACGGACGCCGCGTCGTGTTCGTCTCGACGAGGGCGGGAGGCCAGCAGATTTACGCCATGTCGTCGGATGGCAGCGATCAGGAGCTGCTGGTGTCGTTCGATTTCGGCGCGACCGGCAATTCGAACGCGCCCGACTGGTCCCCTGATGGTGCCTCGATTGCGTTCCATCGCGAAGTCGAGCGGTCCCCGCAGATCTTCACCTTCGCCCTCGCGGGACGCCGCCTGAAAGCCTGGACCTCATCGGGGCGGAACGAGGACCCCAGCTGGGGACCCGATGGCCGGCACCTGGTGTTCGTGTCCAATCGCACCGGCAGACGGCAGCTGTTCGTGCTGGATACCGAGTCGGGCCAGAGCCGGCAGATCATGACGCCTGGATCCGCCAAGCTGCCGGCCTGGTCGCGCTCGATGGGCGGATCCCGGTCGCAACCCTGAGCCTCGCGGAGAGAGACAATGCGTAGCCGACACATCGTGGTGCCGCTCGCCCTGCTGGCCATCTCCGCGGCGGCGTGCAGCAAGAAGAAAGATCCCGTCCTGCAGCCGACGCCCGACACCGGAACGCCGGCGCCGCCGCCCCCGACGGCGACCCCGCCTGCTCCTCCGCCGGCAGCCCCGGCGGGTGCCAATGCCGAAGCGGTGCGCGCGGCGCTCGTCGCGGATCTGGGCAACGTCATTCACTTCGATTACGACCAGGACCTCGTCAAGCCGGAGGACCGGCCGATTCTCGACCGGAAGGCCGAAATCATGCGAGCCAATCCCACGCTTCGAATTCGCATCAGCGGGCATGCGGACGACCGGGGCTCCGATGAATACAATCTGGTGCTGGGGAACAAGCGCGCCCTGGCGGCGCGGCAGTACCTGGTGGGAAAAGGGATCGATGCCGGCCGGATCGATGTGACCTCGTTCGGTGAGGAGCGGCCCGCCGATCCGGCGGAGAACGAGGCGGCCTGGGCCCGTAATCGGCGTGCCGAATTCGAGATTATCGCCGGGGGCGACCGGCTGGTGGCGCCGCGATGACGTCGTCGGAGGCAAGGAGGCAAGGAGGCAAGGTGCTAACCCGCCGTCGGCACCTCGCCTCTTTGC
>Ga0075429_100000761_pt1 | contig 25373 bp, 25 predicted proteins | sample RhiMetdeltSRZDD3_FD_75295 | JGI IMG/M metagenome (GOLD analysis project Ga0075429, IMG submission 75295) | Populus rhizosphere microbial communities from Tennessee, USA - Rhizosphere MetaG P. deltoides SRZDD3 | ecosystem: Host-associated > Plants > Roots > Rhizosphere > Soil | place: USA... | reverse complement strand
CGGGCCGGAACTCATGGTCGAATACGCGAGCCGGCGGTAGATCAACATCGAGCGCGTCGTTGCGAACGCGACCCGCCTGAGGCCAGCGATCGGTCGTCTTGACGATGTTATTCTGGGCGACCTCGGAGAGATCAAGATTGAGGGCAGACGCGGCGGTCGCGAGGTACCACAGAATGTCACCAATGTCCTCGGCAACCCCGGTGGTACGGTCGTGTGCCTCGCCGTCGCGGAGCCACTTCTTGTGCTCCGTCAGCAGCGTGCCAACCTCGCCGGCCAGGCCGAGCAGCGCCACGAGCAGACGCCGTTCAGGATCATCGACCTGCTGGTCGGTGCGCACCGCTAGCTGTTGACATTCCAAAAGATCCACTTTGTATCCCTTCAGTCCCGCCCTCACCCTCTGCGTTGACCGAGGGGCGGCGACTTCGCGTTCGGCTCCAGGCTAGGCAGTCACACGCTCGGTTCCTGATGCCTGTCGGACCGCCTGCGCTGCCGGAAATTGTCGGGGATGAGTGAGACGATGGTTGGCGTTGGACGGGGAGCGAGCCACCGCGATTCGTACGGCCTGCCGGACCACGCACTCCTGGAACTTCTGCTATAGGGTGGGACATGCCATACAAGATCAACAACGTCTTCATCAGCCACATCCACGAGGACGACACCGACCTACACGCGCTGAAGGAACTACTCGGCAAGAAGGGCTACCAGATCCGCGACTCATCGATCAACAGCGATCGGCCCAACAACGCCACGGATTCCGACTACATCAAGAGTCAGATCTTGGCTCCCCGGATCAACTGGGCGGGGACAATGATCGTTCTGATCTCTCCAGGGACTCGGGAAAGTACCTGGGTCGACTGGGAGATCGAGTACGCGAACAAGCGAGGCATGCGAATAGTCGGCGTCTGGGCACACGGTTCGGCCGAGTGCGACGTACCGGAGGCGCTAGAGCGGTACGCCGACGCCGTTGTCGGCTGGCAGGCTGACCGCATCTACGACGCGATGCGCGGCGAGATCAACAATTGGGAGACCAGCGAGGGCGAGCTGCGCAGTCCGCGCCAGATCGCGCGGCACTACTGCTAGCGTGCGGCTCTTCTCATACGTTGTCGCCAGGGACTACGGATTTGCCCCCAATCCCTTCTACGGCATCTGTACCCTTGCAACTTGTAAGCCCGTGATCCGGCGTACGGCCGTGATTAGTGACTGGATCGTCGGTACGGGCTCGGCTGAGCGCAGCCGTCGAGGGCACCTTGTCTTCGCGATGCAGGTTGCGGAAATCACCACCTTCGATGACTACTGGCGCGATCCTCGGTTCGCCGCAAAAAAGCCGATCATGTCGGGAAGCATCAAGCAGGCGTTCGGCGACAACATCTATCATCGCGAGACCGAGGACGGCCCGTGGCTACAAGCCAACTCGCACCACAGCTTCGCCGATGGCACAATCAACCAGGCGAATGTAACAACTGACACGGGTACCCGAAATGTATTGATTGGGTCAGATTTTATCTACTTTGGCGGCGCCGGACCGGCGATACCAGCCAGACTTCGGGACTTCGATGATCAGGATCTCTGTCAGTACGGTAGAGGACACAAGAGCACGTTCTCGCCGCCATTCGTCGAGGCAGTGGTGGACTGGCTGCGCTCGCTAGACGCCACCGGCTACGTCGGCGCGCCGCTGGAATGGTCGTACATGGATCGCCAACAGCGACGAGCTCGTACGGCTAGGTGATTGCAAGACCTCGGCACTCAGGGCCTGCGGCAGGTCCAGCCGCGCACGCCACAGAGGCCGAGGACGTTTGCGACGTTGGTACCCCGACCATCCCGATCAGCGCCGCCGGACTGATCCTGCTGCTCGCCGGAATACTGCTGCACTACCTAACACGCCAACGCCAAACCGCCAACCCCACCCCCAGACACCGAGACGGCCCCACACCATCGCGAGCCCTAGCCCGTTTCGGACCAGCCAGCCACCCAACGCGCCCAGACATGAACCTCCCTGGGCCACGTCCGACCTCACAGACGCTAACCGTGACCGAACCGACCGCAACCCCATGCGCGGCCGCCGGCATCACTGCCGAGGAACCCATCGAGATCGTGGACGTACCCAAACAGCCGACGACAGCGACGACTACCCGCAGCTCTACGCGCCCAACGCGCCCCAACCCCCGCGAGCCAGCGACGCCACCTAGACACGCTGGCCTCGCTCCAGATGACGTGGCGTTACCAGGAGTCTGACCCCGGTGATCGGGGCAGGCGCGCGACCGGACCTGCATGATATGCGGGTAATCCTCGTGGCCTGAGAGGGTGCCCGCATGAACTTGGTGGATCTTTGCCTGCGACGTTCGCGGAGCACGGCTGGTGATCTTGTGGTGCGGCTGGGTCTGCCCCAGCTGGATGCGTACCTGGAGTTACTGGCCGTGCGGTCGCGGCCGAACACGTTGCTGGCGGTCGGGTGCGACCTGCGGGTGTTCTTCACGATGGTCGGCAAGCCGCCGGCGCGGGGTGACGCCGGCGATGTGCGGGGGTTCGTCACTGCGCAGTACGCCGAAGGCGCGGCTGGTCGGGTGCAATTTGCCCGCGGCGCTGGTGTGTCGGCGCGGACGGCACGCCGTCGGTTGTCTAGCGTGTCCGGGCTGTTCGGGTTCCTACACGCGCACGGTGATGTTGACGCGAACCCGGTGCTGCTACACCGCCGGTCAGCAGCCGGCCGAACCGAACGCGGTATCGGCCAGCCTGTTGACCGCCGACGGGGTAGATCCTCGGTACCTCCCTGATGGTCTTGATTCGCGGGCCACCTTGTGGCGGGACCGCATGGCCGACAAACGGATCTTATTGATCCTCGACAACGCTGCCAGCAGCGACCAGGTGACTCCCCTGCTGCCCGGGTCAGCGGGAAGCCTGGTGCTCGTCACAAGCCGCCGCTTCCTCGATGATCTGCTCGCGGCGGCCGCCGCGGTCCCGCTGGACACTCTCCCGCCGGGTGAGGCCCAGCAGATGTTCCTGCGCCTGGCTCCCCGCGCCGCCGGCCAGAGTGCGGCGGTGGTTGACTTGGTCGGCTTGTGCGGGCACCTGCCGTTGGCGATCTCGCTGTTGGCCGGACTGTTCACCAAACACCGGTTCTGGGCGATACGCGACCTAATCAGTGAGACCAAAGCCAAACTGCTAACCGTCGCCGCGGAGAACCGCACCGTCGCCGCCGCGTTCGACCTGTCCTACCAGTTCCTGCCCCGCGACCGGCGACGTTTAGCGCGGTGTCGACCACGTCACGATCTACCGGTGGGTTCAGCGGTTCACGCCGTTGCGGGCCGAGGCGGCCCGGTCGTGTCGGCGCCAGGTCGGTGATCGGTGGTACGTCGACGAAACGTCCGTCAAGGTCGGCGGCGCCTGGCGCTACGTGTATCGGGCGGTGGACCAGTATGGGCAGATCATCGACGTCTACGTATCGGCGAAGCGGGACAGCGCCGCGGCGCGCGTGTTCTTCGAACATGCGATCATCTCTGCCGGTGCCCCCCCGTGGAAGCGGGTCACCGACCGGGCACCGGTGTACCCGAAGCTGATCGGCGAGCTATCCCGGCGGCGTGGCACCACAGCGGGCAGTACGGCAACACAAGTTTGAAGCCGAAATGGCCAACTCAAACGTCAGCTACAGCCAATGCGACATCTACGCCACGACCGCACGGCGATCGTGATCATCCGAGGACACGCGTTCGTCCAGAATCTGCGCCGCGGCCACTACCAGCTCACCGCCTGCCTGCCCACGAAGCTCCGCCTGGCCGAAGCTTCGACGAACTTAGCCAAGCCATCTGAAAGCCGGCCGAACGTTGGTGCCGCGGCACGTCCCCCAACCGAGAACGCAACACCGCCCGCGCACCCGCCCGAACGCCGCCCTGAACCAGTTTCCGGACAGCTCTTGAGGGCTATCCACGGTGCTTCGTGGGCGCTACAGTGTTGGCTAACGCGGCTTCAAAATGATCGAGTGGTGGGCCGTCGTCATTGGAGCGTCCTTGCGAAAGCGACTGGCGGGGCAGGACATCGCTCAATTTGCGCGGCGGCCAGCGGAGGAAGCGTGCATGACCGAGTTGTCGATCCCGAATGTTGTCCCCGCCTGCCAACTCGACACGTCCGGCCGGAAGCGTCTGGAAGAAGAGTTTACGCAGATCGCCTACGACTACTCGGTCGATGTCGAGAAGTATCTTGACGCGGCCTTCATCGCTACCGTACGAGCCCTGCCAGCAGATGTGCTCGGCCCGCTGGTGGGTCTGCGAAAGGTCGACTCCCCGGGCTCGCTGGTCGTCCTTAATCTACCGGTCGACCCGGACGTGCCCGCGACGCCTGCGCCCACCGCGCAAGGACTCTATGATCTCGTGCCGATGGCGCGGGCCGCCCTGTTCGGTATCGCCAGGGTACTAGGCGAACCATTCGGTTACCGCGGCGAGTACGACGGCGAAATGGTCACGCATGTGCTGCCGTCGCGACTGAGCCTGGACGCGACATCGAGCCAAGGTTCGCGCAAACCGCTACCATTCCATACCGAGGATGTGCATCTGGATCCAATCTCTCCGGACTACGTGGCACTGTACTGTGTGCGCTCTGACGCCAGCAACCGGGCGAAAACGAGGCTGGCATACGCGCGCGATATAGTTCGACGAGTTCCAGACGATCTACTGGAAATACTGCGCCTCCCGCTATTCTTCGTCCGGTCGCCGCTGTCGTTCGGCCAGAGCGGGGTAAACTCCGGGCCGCTCCCGGTGATCCGCGGGTCACGATCTCGGCCGCAGATCACCGCCGAATTCACGGACATGGTGGGCCTGACCGCGTCCGCCACGAGTGCGTTGCACGCCGTCGCGGAGGCGGCTAACCAGACTGCAGTCGAAGTCGAGCTTCGAGCCGGAGACATCCTACTTATCGACAACCGCAAGACCCTGCACGGGCGAACGGCGTTCGATCCACGCATGGACGGCACCGACCGCTGGTTGCTGCGTACGTTGATTCGATCGGGCGATCTATGGGACTGGCGTTTGTACCTAGATCAGCGCCAGGTCGTACTTTGATACCGCGTGGCGTCTCTACACCGGGCCCGGTGCCCGGCGCGAGGCCTGAGCGCATGCGAATAGGCGCTACGCTGGCCTCGGATGTGGGACGGCCGGGTCCGCGCTGCGCGCAAGGCGATGTCGGGCCGGCAGCGTGACCCCGCAGCGTCGAGTCGGACAAGGAGAGATCCGAGCCGAGACAAAGGAGAGCCATGTCGGTCGTGACGAGCAATGCCCTCGCGGGTTGGGATCACCCTGGCGCCTTCGGGCCGTACTCGCCCGCCGTTCGAGTTGGTCAACTGGTCTTCGTCTCCGCGCAGCCGGGCGTGGAGCCGACCACGAACCAGCTTCCGCGTAGCCTCGAGACGGAGTGTCGGCAGGCATTCCACAACCTGGCGCGAGCACTCCAGACGGCCGACGCGAGCATGCGTGACGTGGCAAAAACAACCGTGTTCTACGTGGATCCGCAGCACCTTCCCATAATCAACGCGGTCTACGCGGAAGTCTTTCCGGTCGACCCGCCGGCAAGGACCGCGGCGATCGTCAAGCTTGCGGCCGGCCGTCGAATTGTCGTTGACGCCATCGCCGTGACGCCGCGCGACGAAAGGCATTGCTGACGCGCTGAGTCGGGGGTCCGGCCGCCGTCCGCAGAGGATGGCTGCGGTGCGGTGGCGACCCTGCCGAGCGAGAGCGCCTGACGGGTATGGCGCCGGAGCGGGCCACCTCGCTACAGTCGTTACCATGGGGCTCGACCCGACCGTCGCACTCGATGCCAAAAATGGCAACGATGTGGAGCGCTATGCATGCCTCTCGCAACATTGACTCCCCGCCCAGCGAACTCTACTTGGATCTCTTGAAGCGCTGCCTCACCCGCGAGATCTTTGTCGACTGCCCCTCGACGCCGACAGATTGTGATCTACCAAGACAGTCCAATCGCGAGGACGGCCCATACTGCTGGTCGATCGCCGATACCATGATCGGTTCGCGCCGGCTCGACAACTTACACGAGTGTATTTTGCGTATACTCGCCGACGGCACTCCGGGCGATCTCATGGAGGCGGGTGTCTGGCGCGGCGGAGCGACGATCTTCATGCGAGCAGCGCTGGCCGCATACGGCGATCGGAGCCGCCGAGTGATCGTCGCTGACTCATTTCGCGGACTGCCTCGTCCGGACGCGGACCGATATCCGGCCGACGCAGATGTCGATCTGTCGAACGGCGCTGAGCTGGCCGTACCGGAAAACACCGTTCGGCACAACTTCCGCCGTTACGGAATGCTAGACGACCGCGTCATTTTCGTGCCGGGCTGGTTTCACCAGTCGTTGCCCGACGCTCGGGTCGACCGGCTCGCCGTGCTTCGCATCGATGCAGACATGTACCAGTCAACCATCGACGTTCTCAATGCCATGTACGCGAAGGTATCGGACGGCGGGTTCGTCATCGTCGATGACTACGGCGCCATCCCAGCCTGCCGCGCCGCGGTCGACGATTTCCGTGCGCGTCATGCGATCGAGGATGAGCTGTTCTGGGTCGATCGCACGGCTGTGTATTGGCGGACGGCGACTCGGACTGCGGCGCCAGAACGCGCAGCGTGGTACGGCGAGGCGAAGGCGTGAAGACATGACCAGCGGCGTGAGCGGGCGCAAGGATGTGTTCATCAGCTATGCGGGCCGCGACCGAGCGTGGGCCGAGTGGACGGCCTGGGAGTTGGAGGCCGCCGGACTCTCGGTCGAGCTGGACAGCTGGGACTGGTCGGCCGGCGACAACTTCGTCCTGCGCATGAACGACGCCTTGGCGAGGGCGGATCGCGTGCTGACGCTCTGGTCGGCCGCGTACTTCGAGCGGGAGCGGTTCACCACCAACGAATGGACGGCTCTGATAGCTGAACGTCTCGGCGATTCGGGTCACTCCCGGCTGGTTCCGTTGCGCATCGAGGAAGTCACGCCACCGCAAATCCTCACACCCCTGATCTACCAGGACCTGTTCGGCATCGGCGAGACGACGGCCAGGCAGGTGTTGCTGTCGGTATTCAGCCGCGACCGCCGTGCCCCCACCGCCGCTCCCGGGTTTCCGGGCCAGATCGACCAGTACGCGGGCATCGGCTCGGCGTCGGCGCGATCGGGCCCACGCCTTCCCGGCTCGTTACCCGAGGTCAACAACCTGCCGAGCCGGTCGGCGACGTTCACCGGTCGCGACAAGTTGCTCGCCGGCCTGCGCGAGCGCCTGATCGCCGGCAACCTCATGGTCGTACATGCGTTGCACGGGCTGGGCGGCGTTGGAAAGACCACCCTGGCGATCGAGTACGCGCACCGGTTCAGCGGTGCATACGACGTGGTGTGGTGGGTGGACTGCGAAAGGGTGGAGCTCATCGACGAGCAGCTGGCCAGCCTGGGGGTGGAGGCGGGGTGGGTGACCAGAGGCACCGAGACGCCGGTCGCTGTCGCCGAGGTCAAGCGACGGCTCCGCGCGCTGGGCAAGTGTCTGGTGGTGTTCGACAACGCGGAAGATCCCGCAGCCCTGCAGAACTTCCTTCCACGCGGACCGGGCCACGTCCTGGTGACGTCCCGGAATCCAGCCTGGACGCAGCTCGCCGACGCGGTTGAGCTGGACGTGTTCACGCGGGAAGAGTCCGTCGGTCTGCTGTGCACGCAGGTACCGGCCCTGTCCGATCAGGAGGCCGATGCGCTGGCGGAAGCCCTGGGCGACCTGCCACTGGCGCTGTCGCAGGCCGCCGGCGTCCTTGCCGAGACCCGCATGTCGGCCGACGAATATCTCTCGGAGCTGGCTGGCCATCCGGCTAGGGTGTTGACCGCCGGGGCGCCGGCCGCATACGGACGCTCGTTATCCGCGACGGTCGGGGTGGCTGTCGAACGCCTCGGGGTAGACGACCGCGCCGCCGGCCAGATGGTCACGATCTGTGCGTTCCTGGCGCCCGAACCGGTGCCCGTGGACCTGTTCACCACGGCGATGCGATCCGGCGCGCTCGAGGATCCGCTCGCGACGCAGGCTCGGACGCGGTACGGAGTACGTCAGATCATGGCCAAGGTTGGCCGCTACGGATTGGGCAGGGTCGGTGAAGAGGGCCTGGTCTTGCACCGGCTTACCCAGGCCGTGCTCCGCGACCAGCTGGATGCCACCGGCCAACTGCAGATCCGCGCACGGGCCGAGGCGATCGTGGTTGCCGCGGGCCCGGCCGGCTCGCAGGAGCCGGGGCTTTGGGCACAGTGGGCACGGGTCCTACCCCACCTGCTCGCCCTGAAGCCGGTCGAGAGTACCAACCGCGACCTCCTCGACATCGCCAACCGGGCGGCGTGGTACCTGCTCAACCGGGCGGACCTGGTGGCGGGCAAGGCGTTGGCGGGGGGTCTGCACACCCAGGCGATCGCCGTCTTCGGTCGGGACGATCCCGTCACGCTTGAGATCTCATGCACATACGCCCGCGCGCATCGCGAGCTCGGCCGGTACGACGAGGCCCTGCGCCTCGACGAGGACACGCTCGAACGGCGGCGGCGGCGATTTGGCGACAATCACCAGAAGACGCTGTACGCGGCGGCGTGTGTCGCCCTCGTCCTAGGCGACCTCGGCCGCCACGAGGAGGCGCGGGCGCTCAACCAGGACACCTTGGCCAGGTGCGGCCGGGTGCTCGGCCCTGACCATCCGGACACGTTGACCGCCGCACACGGCCTCGCCGCCGACCTACGCGCGCTCGGTGAGTACGCACCGGCCCGGGACCTGGACCGGGACACGCTCGACCGACGCCGCCGCACGCTCGGCGAGGACCATCCCCATTCGCTGCGCTCGGCGTACAACCTGGGCGCGGACTTTCGTGCGATGGGTGAGTTCGCGGCGGCGCGGGAACTGGACGAGAGCACGCTCGCCCGCCGCCAGCGGGTTCTCGGTGACGACCACCCCGACACGTTGCACTCGGCGTACAACCTGGGCGCGGATTTTCGTGCGATGGGTGAGTTCGCGGCGGCGCGGGAACTGGACGAGAGCACGCTCGCCCGCCGCCAGCGGGTTCTCGGTGACGACCACCCCGACACGATCGGATCGGCGCGCAGCGTCGCGGCGGATCTGCGGGCGACCGGCGACGAGGAGGCGGCCAGGCGGGTCGAGCAGCGGTTCAAGCTTGCGCCCTGAGTCATCGGTCCGGCGGCGTGAACGTGAACTGGTAGATGCCGCCCTCGGCGCCCACGCAGATGGCCCGGCTACCCGGAAACCAACACACGGCGTGCGGGATCCCGTTCGTTCTCATCGCCGCAGCGGGCTCCCACGTCGTGGCCTCCCATATCCGCACGGCGATGTCGCCTCCGGTCGTTGCGAGCCAGGCGCTGTCCGGTGACACGGAGCAGCCTGTCACAGCCTCGGCATGGCCCGTCAACGCGGCCATCTCGGTCCAGGTGCTCGTGCTCCAGATGCGCACCGTGCGGTCCTCGCTCGCGGTCGCCAGCCAGGTTCCGTTCGGCGCGAACGCGCAGTCGGTTACCACGTCCTGATGGCCGCGCAGCGTCTTATGTGGGAACCAGGTTTCCGTGTTCCAGATTCCGACCTGGTTGTTTCGACCGGTGGCGGCGAGCCAGGTTCCGTCTCGAGCGAACGAGCATCGGGTCACGCCGCCGAGCGGGGTCTCCAGCACCTTGTGCACCTGCCAGGTGCTGGTATCCCAGATCCGTACGGTCCCGTCGAGACTGGCGCTCGCGAGTACCTTTCCGTCCGAGTCGAACGTGCAACTCATGACGCGGTCGGTATGGCCCACCAGCGTCTTGTGCACGGTCCATGCGTCCGTTGCCCAGATCCGTACCGTCTGGTCCTGGCTCGCGGTGGCCACCCACGCTCCAACCGGGTCGACCGAGCAGTCGGTGACCGGACCGGCGTGCCCGGTCAGAGTCTTACGAACCGTCGGAGGCGTGTCCACGTTCCAGACCCGAGCGACGTTGTCATCGCCGACCGCGACCAGCCATCTCGCCCTCGGCTCGACAATGCAGCTCATCACCGGTCGGTTCTGCAGGTACGCGGTACCACGTCGGTAGTCCGCCAACGTGTCCCATACCCGCAGGTTGTGATCCGCGCTCGTGGTGGCGAGCCAGGTACCGTCGCGCGCCACAGCGCAGCTGGTCACGGCCTCGGTGTGCCCACGCATGTACGCGCGTTCGGTCCAGGAGTCGATGTCCCAAGTTCGAATCGTGTGATCGTTACCGGTACTGACCAGCCAGGTTCCGTCGATGGCAACTGCGCACCCGTTCACTGCACCGACGTGCCCGCGCAGCTCGGTGCGCCTGCTCCAGTCGGCGGCGTTCCAGATCCTCACCGTCCCATCGGAACCCGCGGTCGCAAGCCAGGTACCGTCGCGCGCAACCGCGCATCCGTTCACCGCACCGACGTGCCCGGGCAACTCGGCGTATGTGCTCCAGTTGCTGGTACTCCAGATCAGTATTTTGCCGTCGGTGCCCGCGGTCGCGAGCCAGGTACCGTCGCGAGCGACACCGGAGCAGCTGACCGGCGTGGCGTGGCCGCGCAGCGTGTGGCGGTGGGCCCAGGTGTCGGTGCGCCAGATCCGGACGGTGCGGTCGGCTCCCGTGGTGGCGAGCCATGAGCCGTCGCGTGCGACAGAGCAGCCGGTCACGCCAGCGGTATGTCCACGTAGGACCGTCCTCACGGTCCAGGTGCTGGTGTCCCAGATCCGAATAGTCTGATCGGCGCCGGTGGTGGCCAACCAGGACCCGTGCGGGTCGACCGCGCAACCTGTCACCACCCCCGCGTGGCCCCTGAGAACGGCGCGTTCGGTCCAGGTGGTGGTGCTCCAGATACGGACGGTCTGATCCTTGCCGGTGGTCGCGAGCCATCGGTCGTTTCGGTCGATGACGCATCCGGTGACCACGTCTGAATGACCGACGAGCACCCGAAGCAGCGCCGGGTCGACGGGCGGGATCGGCCAACGGTTGGTCAGGTGGGCCACGTTGGTGGCGAGCGTGGCCCGGTATGCCGCCACGGGGTCAAGTAGCTCCGGTACGTCTTCGAGCCGGCTCACTAACAGGTCGCCGTGTGCGTGCGGGGGCTCGATCGGATCGAGCAGATGACCCTTTCTCGCGAGCGAACGACTCAGAACGCCTGCGACCCGGTCGTCGCAGCGGGCCAGATCCGATTCGTACGCGGGAAGGCCGAAACGCACGATCTTCTCTTGGCCCCACCTCAGGTCCAGCACGAGCGCGCGCAGTTCGGCGCGTCTGCCCGCTTCGGCCAGATGGTAGGTGAGATGCCGCCACAGGTACTCGTGCGCGGGCGGAAGCGTCCACCACCCAGCCTCCGGTGAGGACAGCATCGAGCGCACGGCATCGAGCAGGGCGGTGTTGACGTCCGGCAGCCGCGTGCCGAGCTCATGGCGAAGATGGTCGCGAATCACGTCGTGGAGCTGCAGCGTCGGCGACCCTCGGCGATACGCCCGCACCAGGGACAGATCGGCGAGATCTTCACAGAGCCTTCGCGTGTCGGCAAGGGTCATCCGCCACAGCAGCGCGAGGACGTCCAGCGGTACCTCGGTGTCCTCGGCGAAGATACCCATCTCGAAGTAGCGGGTAGGCTGAGGTTCAGGGAGCAGACGGACGCTGGCGGCCACGGTCAGCCGCACTGCCACGTCGCGGTCGTGCTCGTGACGCGGGTCGAGCACGGCGGGGCCCTCAGTGGCGAGCCGGCTCGCCAGTTCACGTGCGGCAACCGCCGGATCGCTGCCCTCCTTTCCATACCGCTGGATCGCGCCGTTGACGATCGCCATCAGCAAGGGCCAGTTGCCGGTGAGCCGGAGAAGCTGCTCGACGGTCGGCTCCGGTAGCGACCCGGGTGGCAGACCGCGGTAGATGAGCCGTTTGGACTCGTCGGTCTCCATCTCGTCGACCTCGATCGTCCGTGTGTTCGTCGGCAGCACCCCCGGGATCCGGGTCGTGACGAGTCGGGTCGTCTGCGCTCCGCCGAACGTGAACGGCTTGAGCTGCGCCGGTGTCCACACGTCGTCGATGACGAGTAGGCAAGGCTGGTGCTTGGTGAGCAACTGGCCGAGATGACGGCCCGCCTGTTCCGGGCTGGAAAGCTGGGGTCGCTCGCCGTCGAGATCCTCCGAAAGATCGTTTACGATAGCCGCGAGCTCCGCGCCTTCACGCTCCTGCCCGATCGTGGCCCAGAGCAGCCCCCCGGGGAATCTTGCGCGCACCTCCTGGCGCCAGCAGACCTGGATCGCCAACGTCGTCTTACCGAAGCCTCCGGCGCCTACCAAGGCCGTGGTCAGCCCCACCATCGATGAGTCCTTGTCCACAAGAAGCTGGGACAGGTCTGCCAACAACCCTGGCCGCTCGATGGGGTCTACCAGCGGCGGTGGAAGCCACCGGGCTGCCACGGCTGCCTCTCGTGACCGCCGGCGGGGCAGTCCGTAGACCATCAGCATCCAGATTGTGCCCAGCAGCACTGCTCCCGTGGCCAGCAAGGCGACCTGCCACAGGGCACCGACCTGCAAACCCTGTACAGCGACATTCGCCAGCATGGTCGCCGTAACGCCGACGATGAATATTCTCATGGCGGGCTTCGACGCTTGCCGGCGGGTGTTCATCTTGCCATTGTGCGGGAGGCACAAAGCTCGGGCCACGGTCATTCGGTTGCCAGAGTTGACACCCTTTGCAGCCCAAAGTCATACGATCTTCGCGTCGTCACGTCGTCGCCGATCATGCGGTATCGTCGCGCTGCGGGAATCTCATGTTCGTCGAGGAGACCCGCGGCAGACACGTAAATCTTGTTCGGGTTTCCGACGGATCGACCCGCCGACCCTTGAGCGCTCCGCGTTCAATCCAGCCGATCATCCCTAGCATCGTCTTGGCTTCCTCGCTGTTCAGCCCCGAGCCTGGGACGTACATTGGTAGTCTGGCCTTCACCGCCGCTGCGGATCAGGAGCAACTAGCGTAGTCGTCGAAGATCTGGAGTCGAGATATGGGGGAAATGTCGCTCGGAGGGCGCCAGGCGCTTGCGGGCCCGGAGATGCCGACAGCTCACGGGCCGTACTCTCCGGCGGTTAAGGTCGGACAACTACTGTTCCTCTCGGCGCAGTCTGGCGTCGATCCGGCTACCAACCGCGTGCCGACCGGGTTCGAAAACGAATGTAGACAGGCATTCTCGAACGTCGCGCGCGCGTTACGCGCGGCCGACTCCGATCTCCAGCATGTCGTCAAGACCACGATTCTCTACGTCGACCCGCAGGATCTTCAGATCATTAACGCGATCTTCACCGAGATCTTTCCAGTGAACCCTCCGGCGCGCACGGCCGCCATCGTGCGGCTGACTGCCGGCCGGAAGATCGCTATTGATGCCATCGCCACGACTCCGGCGTGACGCGCGGCAGCCGGCGACGCGCTCCACACGCGAGTCGACGGGCCGCGCCATTAATCCGTCATCGGTCGGCTCCGACCGGCAGCGACCGGCCTGACCAGGCTCACGGTTGATGTTCGCAGCTGTTCAACATCCACATCGCGGCAGAAATGGGCAATCTTGAAAAGACAACTTGTCTCCACACTGAGCGCTCAACCGTACCCGTTCGAGCGGTTCGAGGAGTACGCGGACAACGGCGAAGCACTCGAAGTACGACTCGGCGGGCTCGGAACGGCAAAGCCTCGCCAGGGTCGGACCGTGTGGCAACGCTTCGCCGACTTCCTGCCGTTCGACGAGTATGATCCCGACTGCTCGCTGGGCGAGGGCGACACCCCCCTGCTCGACTCGCCGCTGCTCGCCGCACAAACCGGCATCCACTCATTACTCGTCAAGAACGAGACCGTCAACCCGACCTGGAGCTTCAAGGACCGCGGCTCGCTGCCTTGCATCCAGATGGCGCGGGAGATGGGCGAGCCGGTCGTCGCGACCATTTCGACCGGCAACATGGGCGCGTCGATCGCCGCCTACGGTGCGCGGGCCGGGCTCCGCTCCCTCGTCTTCATCCCGTCGTTCTGTCCGCTGGAGAAAGTGCGCCCGATGACGATCCATGCGGCGACCGTCATACAGGTCGACGCGCCGGACTACGCCGATATGAAGCGGGCGGTACTGGCGCTCGCCGGCAAGCTCAGGCTACGAATCGTGTCAGGCAACGGTCCGGTGCGCGTCGACGGTTACAAGACCGCCGCCTTCGAGATGTATGAGCAGTTGGGGGGCGACGTGCCGGACTTTGTCGCCGTGCCGACCTCAGCGTGCGGACATATCCGCGGCATCTTCAAGGGCTACAACGAGCTCCACGAGGCGGGTCTCATCACCAAGCTGCCGCGAATGATAATCGTCCAGGCTGCGAACAACAGCCCGCTGGTCACCGCGTTTCGCCAGGGGAAACGAGCGCCAGTGCCGTTTACCGACTTCCACACGGTGGCCGAGGCCATTACCACCGGCAATCCCGCTGGCGGCGACGAGATTCTCGACAAGGCCTATCGGTACGGCTGGCTTGCCGAAGACGTGTCCGAGGACGAGATCTTGCAATCGCAGCGCACGCTCGCCGAGGCGGGCTTCTTCGTGGAACCGGCATCGGCCACCTCACTCGCGGCCGTGGCGAAGCTCCGCGCAGGGGGCGCGATCGGTGCTCGCGAGTCGGTTGTCATGATACTCACCGGTTCCGGGCTCAAGGACGCCGACGTGTTCCAGCACCATCGCGTCCCGGTTGTCCGCGCAACGGTCGAAACCGTGGAGAAGGAGACGGCGGCAGTACTCGACCGATGAGCCGAGAGCACTTCGAGCGAGGTGCCGACGAGGAACGTCCGCGTCGCCGTCTGTCCGCCAAGGGAGCGCATGGCTAGCATAGATGTCAATTCGCCGTCTTCGATGCGGGGCGCTCTATGACCAGCAATGTCCTTATCGCGCCGTTGGTGGCACTCATGCGCTCGGTGCTGAATCGGGACGGGTTCGTCGTGGTCGACCGACTGGAGAGCCAGGACATGGCGGTCTCCGTGCTCGGCGCTTTTGGTGTGATGTTGCCACAGTACGATGGTTCGACCACGCACGAGGTAACCTACCGCCAGGGAAACGAAGGGCTGTTGTACTCGCAGAGCTCCAACGCCATCGGACCGCACACCGAGGCGCCCGGGTGGCAGCCCACGCCGGCCTACGTGGCCCTGTACTGCCATCGCCAGGCTCGGTGCGGTGGCGGCCACACCGATCTGCTGGACGTGCGAGCGTTGCTCGCGGCGCTGGACGAGCCGGAACTCGACCTGCTGGCGAAGGCGGAGGTGACGTTCCCTTGGCCGATGAACCCGAACGGAAAGGGTGGCACGCGAAGCGCGATGCTGTACTCGGAGCCGGATGGTCGCTTGAGTCTGCGGTTCAGCTACAACGTGCTCACCACCAACTTGTACGCTCCGCCGGTCGACGCCGTAGTAGACGGGGACCATCTCCCGCTCGGTGAGCCCGGCCGTGCGCTGGCGCAGCGGGTCAGCACGCTGTTCAGCGAGCAGCGAACATCCATTCTGGTTCCGGAAGGGAGCTTGCTCGTCTGGGACAACAGACGCATGCTGCACGGCAGGTCGCAGTACCGGGACCGCGACCGACACCTCACGCGCTTCTTCGTCGCGCCGGGCAGTTAGTCAGGCTGCCCAGGCCCGGCAGTGCCGCGACCGCATGCTCGTTCTCGGCGAACGGCACCTGGCCGCTGTCCTGGGCTGGCACGTGCAGATCCGCCACGGCCTTCGGGACGGCGTCGCGGTCATGCACGCTGGCGGCGTTGACTAGCACGACCAGCAACCCGGTGGTGTCGGTAGCGATGTGCCGCTTTCTCCCGTTCACCCTTTTTGCCGTTATGGCGGTACCGCCATAACGGCAATTATCTGGTGTCCTTGGTAATGCCGGACCGAGCGCGCCCGCCCAGGCGAACGGCGGTGTGACGGGTGTAGGGGCGTGATAACTGCGGGGTTGCGTCTGCGGTCTCCTTCTGCGGATTCGCGAAGGAGGGTTTTGTCAGCCTGTTGCGGCAGGATGGCTCCGGTAGCGGCTGGCGGGTCAGCACTCTTCTGATCTGGCCTGTGAGGTCTTGCGGCAGACCGTGCGCCTGCTGGTCGTGAGGAGGCCGGACAGCTGATGGGATGACGTACCCCACGCGTGTGGTGAGTACTTGACCATTAGATCGCTGCGGTCCTCCTCGACACCGCTACCGTCCTGATTGGACTGTCCATAGGGGAGGAACGTTGGTGCTGTGTGTGGGCGATGACTGGGCCGAGGACCATCACGACGTCGAGCTGGTCGACGAGACAGGGCGGCGGCTGGCCCAGGCGCGGTTACCGGGAAGGGCTGGAGGGCATCACTCGGCTGCACGCGCTGATCGCCGCGCACCTGCCGGACGAGTGGGCCGATTTGGATCCGGCCGAGGCCGCCGCCAAGGTGCGGGTCGGGATCGAGACCGACCGTGGCCCGTGGGTACAGGCCTTGGTGGCCGCCGGCTACCGAGTGTTCCCGATCAACCCGGTGCAGGTGGCCCGGTACCGGCAGCGGCATGGCACCTCCGGCGCCAAGAGCGACGCCGGCGATGCGCACGTGTTGGCCGAGATCGTCCGCCTGGACCATGCCCACCATCGCCAGCTGGCCGGCGACAGCACCGACGCCGAGGCGGTCAAACTCGTGGCCCGCACCCATCAGACGTTGATTTGGGACCGGTCCCGGCAATTGCTGCGGCTGCGCAGCGCGTTGCGGGAGTTCTTCCCTGCCGCCTTGTCCGCCTTCGACGACCTAACCGCGGCGGACACGCTGCAGCTGCTCGAGCAGGCGCCCGACCCGGACCGGGCTGCGGCCCTGACCACGACGCAGATCGTCGCCGCGCTGCAGCGGGCCAACCGTCGCGACATCCAGGCCAAGGCAACACGGCTGCACGACCTGCTGGCGGCCGACCAGTTACGCCAGCCGCCGCCGGTGCAGGCCGCCTACGCCGCGATCGTGACCGCCCAGGTACGGCTGCTGGTCACGCTCAACGCCCAGATCGACGACCTCGGGCAGGTGGTGGCCGCGCATTTTGGCCGGCACCGGGACGCTGACCGCTACCTGAGCCACCCCGGCCTCGGCGTGGTCCTCGCGGCCCGGATTCTCGGCGAGTTTGGTGACGACCCCCACCGTTACACCGATGCCAAAGCCCGCAAGAACTACGCCGGCACATCACCGATCACCCGCGCCTCGGGCAACCGCCGGGTCGTACTGGCCCGCTACGCCCGCAACCGCCGCCTCGGCGACGCCATCCATCAATGGGCATTCTGTTCGCTGAAGGGCTCACCCGGCGCTCGCACCTACTACAAGGCCTTGCGCGAACGCGGGATCGGCCATCACGCCGCAATCCGCCAGCTCGGCAACCGCCTCGTCGGCATCCTGCACGGCTGCCTCAAGACCGCCACCACCTACAACGAGACCACCGCCTGGGCACACCACCACGAAGATCTTGAAGCTGCCACTTGACATCAGAGAACATGGGATGTCTGCCGCCGTCCGGGCGTTACACAGCGCGCGCGTCGCTTCGCTCGCGCTGTTTCCTTCCGGTGCGGGGTTTGATCGTGGCGTGCGGATCTGCCGCTGTCCGGGTGCTCGCGCGGAGTAGCCGGCCGAGGCGTCGGCTCGTCCGGCTGTGACAAGATCGTGTTGGTCGAGAACAACGCGGACTCGCCGTCGGCTAGCGATTCGAATACGTCGATGTTGACACCATCGCGGGGCCGGAGGAGCGTAGACGGCGCATGAGACAGTGCCCGGCCCGGAGGCAGGCGGAGGTGTCATGCCAAACGATCATGTGCTTGATCCGAGCCGTCCCGCCGGTGACCCCGATTGGCCGTTGGCGCCCAAACCACTCGCCCAGGTTCACGATGCCGCACTGGATGGGTGGGCGCATTTTGGTTTCGGCGTCCACACGGGCCTCGGCCCCGGTAATGCGTTCACCGGGTACGACCGCGAGCAGCACCGATATAAATCCGACTACGTCAGGCCAGCCCCATACGCGCTGCGGGTTGACGCAACGCTCGGGCTGCGCAACGGCCCCCGCCCACTCGTTCTGCGCGCGGATCCGATCGATCGACCACGGCCGGTCAACGTCAACGACATCCGTGACCTGCTTCGGCCGCGGCCGCCGGACATCATCTCACCCGAGCCGGGCCATCCCCTCCTTCCCGATGACCTGGTCGCGTTCGAGTGGACTGTGACCGGCGAGGCAGGTTTCCGGGACGCGGCGACTGTTGGCCGGATCGTGAGTCCGCCCTCGCTGGCCTACCTGACGTTGCCGGGTACCGGCACCTACACGTTGAGGCTCCGGGTGGTCTTCGCTGGAGGCCGTTACGGCGAACGCTCGGTGGTGTTCGTGCTTCGCGACTTCCTGATCGTTTCGATCGGCGATTCGTCGGCGTCCGGCGAGGGCAATCCCGACTTCGCCGGCGATCCCACGTACGCCGGCCGCCAGTTCTGCGGGTCGACGACCGTATCGAAGGTATTGGAGCCACTACTAGAGCCGTGGCCGGTCATGGCCAACGATCCAATTTGGGTTGAACCGCTGGCGCACCGCTCCGCGATCAGCGGGCCGACCCTCGCGGCGCTGTCACTCCAGCAGCAGGCCCACGCGAACACGCTGTTCGGCCCGCATGGCGGCTTCTTCACCCTCGACAACATCACCTACCTGACGTTCGCGCGCAGCGGCGAAGATCGTTAGAGGGTTGATCGAATCGCAGGACCAGCCGCCGGCCGACGACTTCATCGGCATGGGGCAAGTAGAGGAGGCGGTCCGTGCGGTCGGCGGCAGACGGATCGACGCACTGCTGATCAACATTGGCGGCAACGACGCCGGCTTTTCCGGGGTGCTCGAGAACCTGCTTCGCGAGGACAACGTCTTCACCGCGAACAAGCAAAGCGACCCGGACGCGGTCAAGGACAACCTCGACCGGCTCATCGGCGTGGGACTACCACTTGGCGAGCACGGGCAGATCGAGAACGACCTCGAGGCCCTACGCGGTCTTGTGGTCCGTAACCTCAACCCTCGTGCGGTGTACCTCTCCGGCTACCCCGTCGCGCTGTTCGACGTCACCGAAGTGGACGCAACCGACCCGAGCCGCCGCGTCATCGGTTTTCAGGCGTGCGGGCTGTTCCAAGCGCGCGGACTGAAGATCGATCAACTCGACTACGAGCTTATCGTGCACTACGGCACCGAACTCAACGCCTTGTTAAAGCACAAGGCACACGACTTCACCATCATCGAGGACGCGGCACCGTGGCTTTTCATCGACGTCGCCGCCGACTTCGTCGGCCGCGGCTACTGCGATCGCAACAGCCTGTGGGTCGGTGCCGAGTCGAGCTGCCTGCAGCAGGGTGACTTCGACGGCACAATGCACCCGAACAGAGATGGCCACGGGCTGTGGGCACTGCGGTTCGTTGAAGCGCTGCGGCAGCATACGGTCAGACCGCTGCGCCTTCCCCCGGATGGCTCCACCCGCCCAGACGACCCTGGCGAGGTGCGACCCGCGTAATACTGCAACGGCACCTCGTGATCTTGGATTGGCTGATTCTTTGGTCCACCGCGGCTATCGCCGCCGACCTCAGCAAGATCAGGCGCGGATCTGCCGCGACGCGAGCGTCACGCAATGTCACGGTTGGCCAGTTGTCCGGGCTCCCTGATCTGCCGAGCTCCGCGCGCTACGAGGAGTAGCCGTGAAGCGATCGCAGCTGGCACGCGGGAGCCCGTTGTCTAGCCGATATCGGGCTCCACGGGCTGGGGTAGCTTGCCAGTTGCTTCCTGGTAGGCCTCTGATAGGACGTCGAACAGCTCGTCGGTCACGTGGCGCGTGGTATTGCCGCGTCGTACTTCGTAGCCGAGCGCTTCGAGCCGAGTGAGGCTGTGCGGTGCGCGACGTTCGAAGACGCCGCGCCAGAACTGGAGGTAGGCGCGGCCCTTGTCGCAGTAGATGGTAACCAGGCCGACGTTCTCGCCAGCGAGTCTTGGCAGCAGGGTGGTGATTTCTGCCTTGCCGCGGAAGGTGGACAGCCGGACCAGTCCTTGCCGGTCCAGGTCATCGGCCCAGTCGGCGAGGCGGTTGAGCAGGTTCTGGTCGCCGGTGGCGGTTTCGGCTACGACGGTGCGGAACTCATCCGATCCCGGCAGTAGGGCGTTGACCTGCCGGGCGATCGCTTCGGCCTCGGTCAGCTCGGGCGATCGGCGGGCGGGCTCGATACGTTGCGGTACGAGGATGCGCGAGCCGCTGACCTCGTAGGCCGACACGGTGATGAGATCAACCTCGATGCGACTGGAGACGAGTTGCAGGTAGCCCACGACTTGGACCAGCTCGTCAGGGACGCTGTCGAGGACGAACACCAGGCGGAACTCACCGTCGGCCAGGCTACGGACGAGCCCGTCGGTGAACGCGTGAGGGTCCCATCCTGGCTGTTGATCATGTGCTTCGACGACCGCGACGATGGTCTCTGCGCCTTGAGCGCGCAGGTGCGGGGCCAGGATCTGGCTCTCCAGTTGGGTCGGATGCAGGCCTTGCAGGTAGGCGGCGTAGGAAAGGATCTGGGCGACGACAGCGCGGCGGGCGTCGGCGTTGCCGACCAACTTCACCTCGATGATGACCAGCGACCCGAATTCTCTACCGCGATCAGGTCGGCTCGTCCAGCACCGAGCTGCACCTCGCGACCTAACACAGTGATCGGAGGGGAGCCGGCCAATGGCAGCATTTGTGGAGTCTGCTCGACAAGATCATGGAGCACCTTCTCCGCCGGATACCGACTCGGGGCGAGCAACCGCCAACCGTCGCCGTTGTCCGACCCCCAGATCGCAGTCACAGCCTAAGAGCGTTATTCAATCGATGGTCATGACGTTCGGTAGATCTCCAGCTTCGTGATGGTGTCGAGGAGGACAAAACCAACTACCGGAGACCTCACCAATTGTCGATCTCCGACACGCCAGCAACATCAATCAGACCGACGCCACCCCCAACTTTGAGACACGCCCTAGATGAAGAAGAGCAGGTTCACCACGGGGAGCACAAGGAGTACCTGGAAGGCGAAAACGATAGCGCTCAGGATCGCGAGCAACCGGAATTCGAGCCCACCTCCGGCGCGATAGCCCCGCACCCCGATGACAAGGCTGCCCAATACCAGGGGCACACCGATCCAGGACAAGGCGCCTACGGCGAGGACGATCCAGCCGGGCCAGCTGCGTGCGGGGGATACGTCGACCGGCCGTAGGAAAGGGGGCCGGTGCAACAGGCTCAGGGTCAGAATGGTGAGGCAGGCAACGAACAGGACGGCCGTTGTCAAGGCCAGCGTGAGCGTGAGCCGGTCAGCGTCCCAGCCGCTCACGCCACGGCGTTCGGCTATTTGGAGGTTGCGGTAGCCGGCCCACTCGTGCAGGCCAAGGCTGGCCAGCGTGGCGGCGATCCAGAGCCACACGTAAGGCCCGGAGCCAAAGCGCTGGCGCAGGCCCGACCACATGAGTGACCGCCGTCCGGCGCCGCTCAACGGGTCTTCGCCGTGATCGCTTGCGTCGAGCATCATGGCGATCATGTCGGCGCCGTGCCGTTCTCGCCACGGCTTGGAGTAGAAACGCAACGCCCGCCAGTACTGGGCTTGGTCGGTGGAAGCAGACGCGGTGGTCACAACGATCCCCCCAGGGCCGGGCGGTGCGCTATACGGCGCACCGCTTTCTCGACTTTGCTGCGGCGTTGCCCCTCGGCGGCGAAGACCGCCCGCCCGGCCGTGGTCAGCTCGTAGTTGCGGCGCAGGCGGCCACTGACGATCTCCTCGCCGGAGATCTGGACCCAGCCGTCGTCGAGCATGCGGTCAAGCGCTTTGTAGAGCGTGCCGGGGCTCAGGCTGATCACGCCGTCGCTGAGCGCCCGCACCTGCTGGGTGATGCCGTAGCCGTGCAGCGGTCCGGCAAGCATCGACGCCAGGATCAGGTATTCGTGTTCGGTGAGCGCACGTCTATCAGTCACAGTCGAGCATATTACGCTCAGCGATATATAAGCGCAAGCGAACGGTAGAGCCGTTATTCAATCGATGGTCATGACGTTCGGTAGATCTCCAGCTTCGTGATGGTGTCGAGGAGGACGGGGAACCTGCTGAGCGGGCCGCGGTAGCCGGTTGCCAGGAGTCTCCAGTTCTTGAGGTGGGCGATGACGCGTTCGACGCTGGCTCGACGCGACGCGATCGCCCGGTTGTAGTCGCGGGCCGACTCCGTCAGGTGCTGACCCTTCGATTTGCGGAGGGGTACGCACAGGCCGGTGCCGGTGTAGGCGGTGTCGGCGAAGCCGCCGGGTCCACCGTCGGCGTGTAGCCGGCCGGTGAAGATTGCGGCCAGCCCCGAGGCATGCCAGGCTTTCGCGTCGTGCATGGCGCCAGGCTGCGGGGAGCCGACCGTGACCAGCCTGCCGTAAGCGGAGCCGACGACCTGGACGTTGAAGCCGCAGCGGTGCCGTTTGCCGGAGTACATGCCCGAGGTAGGTGCCGACGCGGCGGTCGCCGGTGGGTGCGAGGAAGCCGTCGATGCGCACAGTGGAGCGCAGTGCCTGCGCCGCGACACGGTCGGCGTTGTCGCTGAGCACGGTGGTGATCCTCACCGGCGCCTCGACCGGCCCGTTCGCCATGGCGCCGGCGTCCGGCGACGTCAGCACAGGCGCGATTCTGGCCGGCACGGTGCTAACGACCCTCATCTTCGTGCTCATCGGCGGGGCGACGGCCATCTTCACCTCCCAGCTGACGCTGACCGCGTACGCCGACCTGCGGGCCCGCGTGGAGCCGCTGACCACGAGCGTGCTCGCCGGCGAGATCGGCCTGCAGCCGCCGGCCACCGCCACGGAGGCCAGCCCCGCCGGCTAGAAACAAGATGGCCACGCAGGTGTCGACGGCGTCTCCCATCGGGGTGAAGTCGTGGGCGGCGTCGAGGTGCAGGACAAGGCCATCCTCATCGGCCGCACAGCGCGATTTCTGCCGTGAGGCGCTTGGTGGTCCGACCGCCGGGTCTCGCTATCTATCGCAAAGTTGCGATCATGTGCACATGCTGTTGGTGGCGGTGGTTGGCGCGTCGCCTGGTATCGGGAAGTCCCGGCTGTGCGCGTCGTTGGTCGGCTGGCTGATCGAGGCGGGGTTGGCCGTGGACCTCTTCGCCGAGGAAGACGTCCTCAACCGACCAGAGTTCGCCGCAGTGGCGGCTGAGTTCGCGACCACTGGCAGGGTCGGCCCGAGCGCTCTGGTCGACGCGACGACCCGGTACCTGACCACGACCGCGGCAGCGGGTACCGCGGTCGTGGTCATGGATTCGCTCATCCCGTTCGTGCCCTCGCTGCTGGCCTTCGGACACACCGAACACGATATCGCCTCTGTGGTCGACGATCTCGCTGTCCGCATCGCCGCTATCCCAACCGTGACCGTCTTCCTCGACGGCCACGCCGCCACCGCCTTGCGTCGTGCAACCATCCGGGAAGGGTCCGACTGGCTGGCCTGGTACGCCGACAAGCTGGCCCGCTACGGCCTGCTCACCCGCCCAGAGCCGGATCTGGCCGCGGTGTGCGAGTACCTGTCCCACGAGCGGGCAACCACCCTGCGCATCCTGCGGCGCCGGCCTTGGAACCTGGTCATCATCGAACACGCCGACACCAGCCCACCACATCACGTCTTCCAAGCCGCCCGCCAGGCCATCGCAGCCTTCACTCCGGATCCGGCACCGACCAGATCCACCCGATCGACTCCGAGCTGATCACGATCGCTCAACCGCACACATCTGCCGCGTCCGGCGTGCTGACGTTCATCGCCGCTGGTGACATACGGTGATGTTTGGCTGTCTTCCCCGGTACCGGCTTGGCATGTGCCATCAGCTCGTCCTGCGCGCCGCGGTGGTCCGCCCTACTTGGGCCGCTACGGCGACGAGACGCGGCTGCACACATTAGACTCCGACCCGTGCGCATGCGGCGCAGGCAGCCGATCGCACCAACCGGCCAAAGTAGCACGCAGGGAAGGGTGGATGCGGTCCTGCTGTGGGTCTTCTGACGATCGACGCTGCAGCGCAAGCTGATCGGCGTGTCGACATAGTTTGCCCTGTCACCCGGTGGCCCACCGCGACGATGAACATGTCGTTGATCCGACAGTCCATTGGTACTAGACAGAACCCCACTGTTTACATTCATCCTCAACTACATGGTCATCGACATTCAGCGGCTTGTGGTCATGGTTGACGATCTTCGACGTCTTCGCGGTCAATGCGAACCTAAGCGGCAGGACAACCCGCGCTATCATGCATACTGCTTGGCGGTATCAAGCCTTAACAAAATTATCGAATCGCTCCGACAGGAAGACGTCGGTGGGCGAGGTACGCGAGGTTCACAGTAGCGTTGCCTCCCAGAGAACGAGCACATCTACCGCTGTGCGCGGCGCACGATCATGCCGGTCTGTGCGTGAGCCGGGTACCAGCTTCCGTAGGTCTGAGGAATGATCGGTAGCTATGGTGGAGAAGGAGCGCGGCGCCGGTGAGGAGTCCAAGGTCGCGGAAGCGTCGACTTGGATGATCCCGCGTCAGCCAGAACGCCTGAGTGGCAGCGAGCGGTTCGTGGGGATGGACGCGAACGTGCTCGACTTCTGGCGATGGGCGTTCAGTGACCTGCGCGAGAACACCACCAGAGGCATCCTGGCCGAGTATCTCGTAGCTAAGGCTACTGGGGATAGCCGAGGTCTGCGTATCAGCTGGGACAACTTCGACGTCAAAGCGACCGACGGAACCACGATCGAGGTCAAGTGCTCCGCATTCCTGCAGAGCTGGCCGCAACGGACGCACTCCCGGCTGAACTTCGCACGACTGCGGGCACGCTCCTGGAATCCGGAGACCAACGAACTCAGCCTGGAACAGCAGGTCCGGGCCGAAGTGTTCGTCTTCGCGGTGCAGACCCAGCGGGACCCGGATCAGTACGACATGCTCAACCTCGCGCACTGGCAGTTCTGGGTGGTCAGCGGCACGGTCATCCGGGAGCAACAGTGGAAGTCCGTGGGCATCGGATGGGTCGAGCGGCACGCGACCGGACCCGTCGATCATCAGCAGTTGGCCTCTGCCATCCGGAATGCTGCCAAGAGCTGACGAATCCCTCACAAGAAGCTGCCGAGGTCGCTCGGCCGCTCCACGTCCGCATCTGGCCGCGACGCGGGCGTTCCCATGTTCAACATCACCGATACGGCTCGGCGAGTGAAGCGAGTCCGCCCACAGGACAGCCGCGTAAGGCGACCGGAAGTAGGCTCCCCTCTTTGTCAAGCCTTGGACGAAGATCTCTTCCTCGGATGGGCTGAGGTGGTGCGTGAAGTTCTGGTCAAGGCGGTAGGACGGGCTGGTTTGGCCGTTCGGGTCTGCGGTTGC
>Ga0075429_100000758_pt1 | contig 25393 bp, 23 predicted proteins | sample RhiMetdeltSRZDD3_FD_75295 | JGI IMG/M metagenome (GOLD analysis project Ga0075429, IMG submission 75295) | Populus rhizosphere microbial communities from Tennessee, USA - Rhizosphere MetaG P. deltoides SRZDD3 | ecosystem: Host-associated > Plants > Roots > Rhizosphere > Soil | place: USA... | reverse complement strand
GCTGCGATCCTCTCCGCTACGGTACGCGACCCGATGCCGGTGTCGCCGACCGCCTGAGTCAGCTGTCCGACCGCGATGTCGTGGCGCAGCCGCGCGGCGAACATCTCTGCGGTCATGCCGCGCGCCCGGATCAGCGCATTCGCCGTGGCTTCGTCGAACTTGCCGTCGCGCTGGAACCCGGGCATCGATCGGATCACCGCTTGCAGCGACTCGTTGCTGGCGGTAAGGCCGCCTTCGATCGCGCGCGTCGAAACCACGCGCTGGTTGATCAGCGAATCGAGAAGCGCCTGGCGCATCTCCGGCGTATCCAGCGCGGCTGGATCGAATCCGCTGCCGAGCGCGCCCCGCAGGCGCTCCTGCTGCTGGCGCAGCGCCTCGGCGAATTCCTGCTGCGTGATCGGCACTCCGCCGACGCTCGCAATGTCGTTGCCGCCGCGGATCGAGCGCGTGTACGACTCGAGCCCGAAGAACGCGAACGGCGGCACGATCAGCAGCACGAATGCGATCTGGACGAGCTTCTTGTGCTTGGTGATGAAATCGAACATTCGGTCAAAAAAGCAAAAGGCCCCGCGGGGCCTCGGATGGTTCTTGGCGGAGCGGACGGGACTCGAACCCGCGACCCCCGGCGTGACAGGCCGGTATTCTAACCAACTGAACTACCGCTCCTCTGGTGGGTGCTGAGAGGGTTGAACTCCCGACATCTGCCTTGTAAGGGCAGCGCTCTACCACTGAGCTAAGCACCCCAAAGGGGCGCTAGTTTATTGCATCCTTCAGTGCCTTGCCAGCACGGAACTTCGGCACCCGCGCGGCGCTGATCTTGATCTCCGCGCCGGTGCGCGGATTGCGGCCGACGCGGGCGGCCCGCTTCGCGACATAGAACGAGCCGAAGCCCGCGAGCGTCACCGCGTCGCCCTTCCTCAGCGTCGACTTCACCGCTACGACCAGCGCGTCGACCGCGCGCTCGGCCGCCGACTTCGATACCTCGGCGACCTTCGCGATGTGCTCGATCATGTCGGACTTGTTCATGACGCCTCAGTGCGTCACCGCCGTCGAATCGGGCTTGCCGTCGGCGCCCGCGAGCGGCGTCACTTCGACGCGCTCGGGAAGCGGCTCCGGCGCGCGCTCGAGTGCAATCTCGAGCACCTTGTCGATCCATTTCACGGGCAGGATCTCGAGCTTGTTCTTGATGTTGTCGGGTATTTCCGCCATGTCCTTCAAGTTCTCTTCCGGGATCAGCACGATCTTGATGCTGCCACGGTGCGCAGCCAGCAGCTTCTCCTTGAGCCCGCCGATCGGCAGGACTTCGCCGCGCAGCGTGATTTCCCCGGTCATCGCAACGTCCGCGCGCACCGGGATCCCGGTCAGCACCGACACCATCGCGGTAACGATGCCGATGCCGGCGCTCGGCCCGTCCTTCGGCGTCGCGCCTTCCGGCAGGTGGATGTGGATGTCGTTCTTCTGGTAGAAATCCTCTTGCACGCCGAGCTTGCGCGAGCGCGCGCGCACGACCGAAAGCGCCGCCTGGATCGATTCCTGCATCACCTCGCCGAGCTTGCCGGTCGTGATCACCTTGCCCTTGCCCGGCATCGTCACCGTTTCGATGGTCAGCAGCTCGCCGCCCACTTCGGTCCATGCAAGCCCGGTGACCTGGCCGACCTGGTTCTGCTTCTCCGCCACGCCGAACGTGAACTTGCGCACGCCGAGGAACTTGTCCAGGTTGCGCGGGGTGACCGAGATGCGCTTCTGCGCGCCCTCGCCCTGCTGCTTGTCGATGAGGAGCTGCTTCACCGCCTTGCGGCAGATCTTCGAGATCTCGCGCTCCATCGCGCGCACGCCCGCTTCGCGCGTGTAGTAGCGCACGATGTCGCGGATCGCGACCGCAGACACGACGAGCTCGCCTTCCTTGAGCCCGGTGTTCGACATCTGCTTGGGCAGCAGGTAGCGGATCGCGATGTTCATCTTCTCGTCCTCGGTGTAGCCGGAGAGGCGGATCACCTCCATCCGGTCGAGGAGCGGCGGCGGGATGTTGAGCGTGTTGGCCGTGGCGACGAACATCACTTCCGACAGGTCGTACTCGACCTCGACGTAATGGTCGACGAACGTGTGATTCTGCTCGGGATCGAGCACTTCGAGCAGCGCCGAGGACGGATCGCCGCGCCAGTCCATGCCGAGCTTGTCGACCTCGTCGAACAGGAACAGCGGGTTCCTCACGCCGACTTTGCTCATGTTCTGCAGGATCTTGCCGGGCATCGAGCCGATGTAGGTACGGCGATGCCCGCGAATCTCGGCTTCGTCCCGCACCCCGCCGAGCGACATGCGCACGAACTTGCGGTTCGTTGCCTTCGCGATCGATTGGCCGAGCGATGTCTTGCCTACGCCGGGTGCGCCGACCAGGCAAAGGATCGGCGCTTTCATGCGGTCCACGCGCGTCTGCACGGCGAGGTACTCGACGATGCGCTCCTTCACCTTCTCCAGCCCGTAGTGATCCTTGTCGAGCACGGTCTGCGCGGCCTTGATGTCCTTGGAGATCTTCGATTTCTTGCGCCACGGCAGATTGACCAGCGTGTCGATGTAGTTGCGCACGACGGTCGCTTCGGCCGACATCGGGCTCATCAGCTTCAGCTTCTTCATTTCGGCTTCGGCCTTGCGGCGCGCATCCTTGGGCATGCGCGCCCGGCGGATGCGCTTCTCCATCTCTTCTAGGTCGGCCCCCTCCTCGCCCTCGCCGAGCTCCTTCTGGATCGCCTTGACCTGCTCGTTCAGGTAGTACTCGCGCTGGCTCTTTTCCATCTGCCGCTTGACGCGGCCGCGGATCCGCTTTTCGACCTGCAGGATGTCGATCTCGGTTTCGAGCTGGCTGAGCAGATGCTCGAGGCGCCCCTTGACGTCGATCATCTCGAGCACCTGCTGCTTCTGCTCGAGCTTGAGCGGCAGGTGCGCCGCCACCGTGTCGGCGAGCCGTCCGGGCTCATCGATTCCGGCGAGCGAGGTCAGGATCTCGGGCGGAATCTTCTTGTTCAGCTTGACGTACTGGTCGAACGCCGAGAGCAGCGCCCGGCGCATCGCTTCCACTTCGGCGGGCTGCGCGGGCTCCGCGGGCACTGCGGACGCGTCCGCGACCCAGTGCGTGCGCAGATCGATGACCTGCTCGATACGGGCGCGGGTACCACCTTCCACCAGCACCTTCACCGTTCCGTCCGGCAGCTTGAGCATCTGCAGGATGCTCGAAATGCAGCCGATCTCGTACATGTCCTGCGGCCCGGGATCGTCCTTCGCGGCCGACTTCTGCGCAACCAGCAGGATCGATTTCCCGGCTTCCATGGCCGATTCCATCGCCTTGATCGACTTTGGCCGGCCGACGAACAGCGGAATCACCATGTGCGGGAATACCACTACGTCGCGTAGTGGCAGCAGCGGGTACTGCGAAGCAGCGGGAAGGTTCTGCGATTCAGCCATCTGTAGGCCCCTCAATGACGCTTGGAATCCACGAGACGATGAGAGGTTCCCGTGACAAATGCGTCGCGTCTAGCCTACACGCAAGGAAGGCGTACTGCAACGCGACAAACTTGGGGATATTTCCGTGTTACTGCAAGTTCTAGGCCGAACCGCCCGCGACCTTTTGCTGATCGGAATAAATCAGCAGCGGCTTGCCGTCGGCCGAGATCATCTGCTCGTCGACGACGACCTTGCTGACGTTCTCGAGCGCCGGCAACTCGTACATCGTGTCGAGAAGCACCTGCTCCAGAATCGAGCGCAATCCACGCGCACCAGTCTTGCGCGCGAGCGCGCGCTTTGCGACCGCGTTGAGCGCGCTGACCCGCACCTCCAGCTCCACGCCCTCCATGTGGAACAGCCGCTGGTACTGCTTGATGAGCGCGTTCTTCGGCTCGGTGAGAATCTCGATCAGCGCTTTCTCGTCCAGCTCTTCCAGCGCCGCGACCACCGGCATGCGTCCGACGAATTCCGGGATCAACCCGTACTTGATCAGGTCCTCCGGTTCGACGGCTTTCAGCAGGTCGAAGATCGCCTTCGAATTGTTCGGGCTCTTCACCTCGGCGCCAAAGCCGATGCCGGTCTTCTCGGTGCGGTTGCGCACGATCTTTTCCAGACCGTCGAACGCGCCGCCGCAGACGAACAGGATGTTCGTGGTGTCGACCTGCACGAAATCCTGGTTCGGGTGCTTGCGCCCGCCCTGCGGCGGCACCGAAGCGATCGTTCCCTCGATCAGCTTGAGCAGCGCCTGCTGCACGCCTTCGCCCGAGACGTCGCGCGTGATCGACGGGTTGTCCGACTTGCGCGAGATCTTGTCGATCTCGTCGATGTAGACGATGCCGCGCTTTGCCTTGTCGACGTCGTAGTCGCAGTTCTGCAGCAGCTTCTGGATGATGTTCTCGACGTCTTCGCCCACATAGCCCGCTTCGGTCAGCGTCGTGGCATCGGCGATGACGAACGGAACGTTCAGCAGGCGGGCGAGCGTCTGCGCAAGCAGCGTCTTGCCCGAGCCGGTCGGACCGATCAGCAGGATGTTGCTCTTCGCGAGCTCGACCTCGTCGTTCTTCGACAGGTGCTTGAGCCGCTTATAGTGGTTGTAGACGGCGACCGAGAGGATCTTCTTCGCCTGGTCCTGGCCGATCACGTACTGGTCGAGGATCTGGCGGATCTCGCGCGGCGTCGGCAGGTCGCTCTTGGCGCCCTTACCTCCCTTGTCGGAGGCCGCCTCCTCGCGGATGATGTCGTTGCACAGCTCGATGCACTCGTCGCAGATGAAGACCGACGGCCCGGCGATGAGCTTGCGGACCTCGTGCTGGCTTTTGCCGCAGAACGAGCAATAGAGCAGCTTCTCGCCCGAGCCCGTCTTCTCGGACATCTATGCCGGCTCCCTCGACGTGAGCACCTTGTCCACGAGGCCGTACTTTACCGCGTCCTCGGCACCCATGAAAAAATCGCGATCCGTGTCTCTCTGGATCACCTCCATCGGCTGGCGGGTGTGCTTGGCAAGGATCTCGTTCAGCCGCTGGCGCAGGTACAGGATCTCCTTGGCATGGATCTCGACGTCGGACGCCTGCCCGGAGAAGCCGCCCATCGGCTGGTGGATCATGACCCTCGAGTTGGGCAGCGCGAAACGCTTCGAATGGTCGCCCGCGGCAAGCAGCAGCGCGCCCATGCTCGCCGCCTGCCCGATGCAAAGCGTCGATACGTCCGGCTTGATGAACTGCATCGTGTCGTAGATCGCCAGCCCGGCCGAAACCGATCCGCCGGGGGAGTTGATGTAGAAGAAGATGTCCTTGTCCGGGTTCTCGGATTCCAGGAACAGCAGCTGCGCCACGATCAGGTTGGCCGTGACCTCGTTCACCGGTCCGACCAGGAAGACGACCCGCTCCTTGAGCAGCCGCGAGTAGATGTCGTATGCGCGCTCGCCGCGCCCCGACTGCTCGATCACCATCGGGATCAGGCCCAACCCGCGAGCGGGTTCGTATACGGCGCGCGCCGGCTCGTTCGCGCTCTGCAGGTCCTGCCCGGGTTTACGCCAATCCATCATCCGCTTCCCATGAGTTCATCGAACGATACCGCCTTTTCCGTAACCTTCGCGCGGGCCACCACCCAGTCCACGACATTTGCCTCGAGCGCCAGGCTCTCCATCTCCGACAGCCGCTCCGGCTGCAGGTAAAACCATTTTACTACCTCGGCCGGATTCTCGTAGGACTGCGCCTCGGCGTCGATCAACGCTCGCACCTGCGCAGGCTTGGGCTGCAGGTTCTCGGCGCGCGCCACTTCGGCGAAGATCAGCCCGAGCGCGACGCGTTTCTGCGCACCGGCCTCGAACACTTGCGGATCCAGCGGCATCTTGTCGGGCTTGAGGCCGCGTGCCTGCAGGTCCGCCGCTGCTCTTTCCATCAGGCGCTGCGTTTCCATCTGCACCAGCGATTTCGGCAGCTCGAGCGGCGCGGAAGCGAGCAGAGCCTGCAGGGCCTGCTCCTTTACGCGCGCGTCAACCCGTTTGCGCACCTCGCGCTCCACGTTGGCCTTGACCTCGGCGCGCATTCTTTCCACGCTGCCGTCGGCAATGCCGAGGCGCTTGGCGAATTCGGCGTCGACGGCCGGCAGCACGCCCTCTTCGAGTTGCGTGACCGAGACCGAGAACGAGGCGCTCTTGCCCGCGAGCTCTGCCCGCCCGTAGTCGGCAGGAAACTCGAGGTCGAACGTCCTCGACTCGCCCGCCTTCGCCCCGCGCAGGCTCGCTTCGAACGCCGGCAGCATCTTGCCTTCGCCGAGGACGAACACGGCGCCGGTCCCGCTGCCGCCTTCGAAGAGCTCGCCCGCGATCCGGCCCTCGTAGTTCACGGTGACGCGATCGCCGTCCTGCGCCGCCCGCGTCACGGCGGACCAAGTCGTGCGCTGCTTGCGCAGCACTTCGATCGTCCGATCCACCGCGGCGTCATCTACGGCAAGCTGCGGACGATCGATGCTCTGCGACGAAAGGTCGCCGAGCTTGATTTCGGGATACACCTCGAAGGTGGCGCTGAACTCGAGCGCCTGCGGCGGCGCGCTCTCGGTCGTGCCTTCCGTCTTTTGCTCGATGCGCGGATACCCGGCGACCTTGAGGTTCGCCTCCTTGATCGCATCGCCAAATGCCTTCTGCACTGCATCGCTCAGCACTTCCGAGCGCACCTGCGGCCCGTATTGCTGGATGACGATCTTCATCGGCACCTTGCCGGGCCGGAAGCCTGCCAGCTTGACGTTGCGCGCCAGCTGCTTCAGGCGCTCGTCGACGCGGCGTTCGATTTCCGCGACCGGCACCGACATCGATATGCGACGCTCGAGGGTGCCGAGGTTTTCTACTTGCGCAGCCATTAATGAGACTTTCCTATCCGATACTCGCCCGGTCTGTGGTGCGAAGGGTGGGAGTCGAACCCACACGCCTCGCGGCGCTGGAACCTAAATCCAGTGCGTCTGCCGATTCCGCCACCTTCGCCTGAAAAAGTGCGATAAAAACAACGTATTATATCCTGCGAGTGTCCGTCGGCCATTACGAAAACTTTCCCGTCGCTTCGCTGCTCCTGCCCAAGCGCCTGCGCTGGCCGGTAGCCGTGATCTACGCGTTCGCGCGCAGCGCCGACGACTTTGCGGACGAAGGCGAGGACGCGCCGGAGGTGCGGCTGGCGAAGCTGGAGGCGTACCGGACCGAGCTCAACCGCATCGCGACGCGCACGACGCCGCAGACGCCGCTCTTCCACGACGTGGCGCGGGTCGTCCAGCAGCATGATCTGCCGCTGGATGCCTTCCATCAGCTGCTCGATGCGTTTTCCCAGGATGTCATCAAGACCCGCTACGCGAGCTTTGCCGAGGTTCTCGACTACTGCCGCCGGTCGGCCAATCCCGTCGGCCGGCTGCTGCTGCACCTTTTCAAACGAACGCATGAAACAGCTTTTCGTCAGTCGGACAACATCTGCACTTCGCTGCAGCTGATCAATTTCTGGCAGGACGTGGCGCTCGACTGGCGCAAGGGGCGCGTATACCTGCCGCAGGACGAAATGCAGTCTTTCGGCGTCCAGGAGCGTCACCTCGCCGAGCAACGCTGTGACGCGGCCTGGCGCGCGCTGATGAAGTTCCAGTGCGATCGCACCAGCGAGCTCATGCACCAGGGTGCGCCGCTCGGGCGCGTGCTGGCCGGCCGCATCGGACTCGAGATCCGGATCACAGTGCAGGGCGGCTTGCGAATCCTCGAAAAGTTGCGCCAGGCCGGCTACGACGCGTTCCGCAGGCGGCCGCTGCTGCGCTGGCATGACTGGCCCTTGCTGCTGTGGCGTGCGTAAGGACGCACCCCCTCTTTCATGACGCCCGACGAATACTGCCAGCAGAAGGCCGCCGCGAGCGGCTCGAGCTTCTACTATTCGTTTCTGTTCCTGCCGCCGGACCGGCGCCGCGCGATCACCGCGCTGTACGCGTTCTGCCGCGAAGTCGATGACGTGGTGGACGAGTGCTCCGATCCGCAGCTCGCGGCCACGAAGCTCGATTGGTGGCGCAGCGAGATCGCGAATCTGCGCGCCGGAAATCCGCACCACCCGGTCATGCAGGCGCTGCGGCCTCACACCGAAGCCTTCCAGATCACGCCCGAGCGCCTGAACGAGATCGTCGACGGCATGGCGATGGACCTGACGCAGACGCGCTACCTCGATTTCACGGGGCTGCAGCGCTACTGCTACCTCGTCGCCGGCGTCGTCGGCCTGCTCGCAGCAGGAATCTTCGGCTACCGCAACGCCCGCACGCTCGACTATGCGCGCACGCTCGGCACTGCGTTCCAGCTCACCAACATCATCCGCGACGTGGGCGAGGACGCGCGCAAGAACCGGATCTACCTGCCGATGGAAGACCTGCAGGCGCACGGCGTGACCGCCGCCGACATCCTGCAGGCCCGGCCCACGGAGCGATTCACGCAGCTGATGAAATTTCAGGCTCGCCGGGCGGAATCGTTCTACGCAACGGCGTTCGATGCCCTCGCCCCGGAAGACCGTCGCGCGCAGCGGCCGGGACTCATCATGGCGGGGATCTATCGCCAGCTGCTTGCGGAGATCGAACGCGACGGCTTCCGGGTACTTACGCAGCGCACCTCGCTGACGCCGCTGCGCAAATTCTGGATCGCGTGGAAGACCTGGATCACCGCGTAGCGATCGTCGGTGCCGGGTACGCGGGCATGGCCGCCGCCGTCACGCTGGCCGACGCGGGCGTGCGCGTCGTCGTGTTCGAATCCGGCGCGGTTCCGGGCGGACGGGCACGGCGCGTGCACGCGCATGGGCACGATCTCGACAACGGACAGCACATTCTGATCGGCGCCTATACCGAGCTGCTGCGGCTGATGCAGCGCGTCGGCGTTCCCGCGGATGCCGTTCTGCGCGTGCCGCTCGAACTGCGCTACGCCGATGGTTTCGTGTTTCGCTCGTTGTGGCTGCCGGCGCCGCTGGGGCTGCTCGGCGGATTGCTTGCTCTGCGCAACGTATCCATCGCCGAGCGGCTCGGCGCGGTACGGCTGATGCGGTCCTTGAAGCGCAAAGGGTTTCGCTTCGACCCGGACATTGCCGTAGAGAAGCTCCTCGAAACGCACGGTCAGGCGGGACGAATCGGCGACTACCTTTGGCGGCCGCTTTGCGTCGCTGCGCTCAATACCGCGCCACAGCAGGCTTCCGCGCAAGTGTTCGCAGCAGTGCTGCGCGATTCGCTTGCCGGGTCGCGGGACGCGAGCGACTTGCTCCTGCCCCGCGTAGATCTCTCGCAGCTCTTTCCGGAGCGCGCGGCGCAATACGTGCGCATGCGCGGCGGCGAGGTACGTACCGGGGAAACCGTTCACGGCATCGAACCCGGCCTGCGCATCGCAGGAAAATCGTTCTCGCAAGTCATCCTCGCGGTTGCGCCCCATCAGCTCAAGCCCTTTGCCCCGCTACTGGGGAATCTGCCCGACTACACGTATCAGCCGATCTACACCTGCTATCTGCAGTACCCGGAGCGCGTAAGGCTTCCCTTTCCGATGCTCGGACTGAGCGCAGGGACGGTGCAATGGGTGTTCGATCGCGATGCGCTCGGTGGAACGCGGGGACTCGTTTCCTGCATGATCAGTGCGGAGGGGCCGCACCAACACATGACGCACCCCGAGCTCGCTGCAATCTGCCACGGCGAACTCGCGCAAGTGGTCAAAGCGCTCCCCGAGCCCAGGTGGTCGCAGGTGATCGCCGAGAAACGCGCCACCATCACATGCTCTCCGGGGATCGAGCGCCCCACCGAGGAGACGCCTACGCCGGGACTGCTGCTCGCAGGGGATTACACAGACCCCGAGTATCCGCCGGTGCTGGAGGCGGCGGTTCGCAGCGGCGTGCGCGCGGCGAGGAAGATCCTTGCTGCTACTGCTCGTAGATCATCTTTGCCGTCATCCCGCCGTCGAGCGTGATGTTCTGGCCCGTCATGAAGCCCGCCTGCTCGGCGAGAAAGAAACACGCGTCCGCGATGTCTTCGGGCTTGCCGACGCGGCCGACCGGATGCTGCAGCCGATCGCGCTCCGAGTGCACCGGTCGCTGCGCGCGCGGCGTGTACTGCCAATCGCGCGTCTCGATCCAGCCCGGGCTCACGCAATTCACGCGGATCCGGTGTTGCCCCAGGCTCATCGCCATCGCATGCGTGAGCGCGACGATGCCGCCCTTCGAGGCCGTGTAGGCTTCCGTACCCGGCTCCGACATGAAAGCGCGCGTCGATGCGATGTTCACGATCGCCCCGCCCTGCCCGCGCTCGACCATCTTTCGCGCGACTCCCTGGGAGCAGAGAAACGTGCCGCGCAAATTCACTGCCATCACGCGATCGAAATCGGTCGTCGACAGCTCGAGGAATGGAGCGCGCCGGCCGATGCCGGCATTGTTCACCAGCACATCCGGGCAGCCAAGTTGCTCCAGGGTCTGCGCAATCCAGCTCTCGACCGGCACGGCCTGCGCGACATCAACACGCACATACAGGCCCTTTGCACCCATCTCTTCGATCCTGGCGACCGCTTCCAGTCCCGCCTTCTCGTCCGGGTCTGCGATCGACACGCCGTAGCCGGCCCCGGCAAAGCGGAAGGCAACCGCGCGCCCAATACCTTGTGCTCCGCCGGTCACGGCGACAATCTTCATGACGGACCGGGCTAGAGATTCCTCAACGCTGCGACAGCCTGATCGACGCGCTCGACCGCGATCACCTCCAGCCCGGCGATCTTTCCTTTCGGCTGGTTCGCCTTCGGAATGATGGCACGCTCGAACCCGAGCTTCGCGGCCTCCTTCAGGCGGTCCTGGCCGCGCGGCGCCGGGCGCACTTCACCCGCCAGGCCGATCTCGCCGAAGACGACCAGCTTGCCCGGGATCGGCCGATTGCCGAGCGACGATACGACTGCGAGCGATACGGCGAGATCAGCGGCGGGCTCGGCGATCCGCACGCCGCCCACCGCATTGACGAAGACATCCTGGTCCATTGTCGCGATGCCCGCATGCCGGTGCAGCACGGCAAGCAGCATCGCCAGCCTGTTCTGCTCCAATCCAACGGTGAGGCGGCGCGGATTGGGCGCATGCGCGGTATCGACCAGCGCCTGTATCTCCACCAGCAGCGGCCGCGTGCCTTCGAGCGTCGCGAGCACGCACGAGCCCGCCACGTCGGCGCCGTGGCGCGAAAGAAAGAACGCCGAGGGATTCGTGACCGCGCGCAGTCCCTTGTCCGTCATTGCGAACACGCCGAGCTCGTTCACCGCGCCGAAGCGGTTCTTGACTGCCCGCACCAGCCGAAATGCGGAGTGCGGATCGCCCTCGAAATAGAGAACCGTGTCGACGATATGCTCGAGGACCCGCGGCCCGGCAATCGCACCTTCCTTCGTGACGTGCCCGATGATGAAGAGCGCCGTCCCGCTTCGCTTGGCGTGGCGCGCAAGCTGCGCAGCGCACTCGCGCACCTGCGCCACAGACCCCGGCGCCGACTGCAGCATGTCCGACCACAGCGTCTGGATCGAATCGACGACGGCAACCCGGGGTTTGCGTGCATCGAGCGTTGCGGTGATTTTCTCGAGCTGAATCTCTGCCAGCAGGTCGACTCCGCCCGCGGCGAGCGAAAGGCGCCGTGCGCGCATGGCGACCTGATCGGCCGACTCTTCTCCGCTGACGTAGAGCGTCTTGCAGACGCCTCCCAGCGACGCGAGCGCTTGCAGCAACAATGTGGATTTGCCGATTCCGGGATCGCCGCCGATCAGCACCACCTGCCCTGCGACCAGCCCGCCACCGAGCACGCGGTCGAGTTCGCCAAGACCGGTCGGCGTGCGCTCGACCTCCTGCGTTTCGATCGTCGACAGCGCGATCGGGACTGCGTCGCCCGCGAGGCGCCGCCCGCCCCGGTCGGCAACCGTCTCGGTCAGCGTCCCGGCGGCGCCGCACGACGGACAGGCGCCGAACCACTGCAGCGCGCTTGCGCCACAATCGGTGCAGACGAAAGCGGTCTTGGCTTTGGCCACTACGCCACGTCCAGGATCGGAACGCGCGCGGCGAGACCCGCAAGAAGCTGATAGCTGACGGTACCTGCGGCTGTCGCAACTTCGTCCGCGGAGAGTCCCTCGCCCCAAAGGGTGACCGGCGTGCCGATGTACGCCTCTGCAACGTCGGTGATGTCGACACAGAGCATGTCCATCGACACCCTGCCGACGGTCCTCGCGCGTTGCGCCGCCACGAGCACCGGCGTCCCGCTCGGTGCGTGGCGCGGGTACCCGTCGGCGTAGCCGCAGGCGACGATGCCGATCGTCATTTCGGCCGAAGCTTCGAACGTCAGCCCGTAACCGACACGCTCGCCCGGCGTGAGATTCTGCACGCCGATGATCTCGGACGTGAGGGTCATCGCAGGTTTCAGGCCGAGCGCGTCGGCGCTTTGCCCGGCGAACGGCGAGCAGCCGTACAGCATCAGCCCCGGGCGCACCCAATCGCCGCGTGTCTCGGGAAACCTGAGGAGCGCGGCGGAATTCGCCAGCGAGCGCGGCGCTTCGAACGGCTGGGCGATCTTGCCGAACCAATCGAGCTGCGCGGCGACCCCGCTGCCTTCGGCATCGGCAAGGTGCGTCATCAGGGTGACCGACCGGATCTGCGCGTTCTCCTTGAGCGCGTTCCACGCAACGCGCACGTTGTCCATCGTGAACCCCAGCCGGTTCATGCCGCTGTTCACCTTGAGATAGGCGTCGATCGCGCCTTCGAGCGGCGTCTTCTGCAGGATGTCGATCTGCTCGAGGTTGTGGATCACCGGCGTAAGCTGGTGGCGAGCGATGAGCGGCAGGTCCTCGGGTCCGAAGAACCCTTCCAGCATCAGGATCGGCTTGGCGACCCCTGCGCCGCGCAACTGGAGCGCCTCGGCGAAATCCAGCACCGCGTAACCGTCTGCGTTCTCGAACGCTTTGGCTGCGCGCAAGAGGCCATGGCCGTAGGCGTTGGCCTTGACCACTGCCCACACCTTCGCATTCACTGCATGCTGTTGCGCGACGCGCAGATTGTGGCCCAAGGCCGATGCGCTGATCGCGGCGTGGAGGGGACGGGGCATTAGCGGTGTCCTTCCGGCGATCTCATGCGGGCTGCCTCGCTGCCAGGCGGCCCTTGGCAAACTGAACGAACGTGTTCACCAGCCGCGAGCGGAATTTTTCCTTCGGATAGACCACCGAGAGCTTGCGGATCAGCCGCGGCGAAAGCGGCACGCGCACCAGCTGTCCGAGCCGCGTCTCTTTCGAGACCGTCGCGACCGAGAGGATCGTGAACCCGAGGCCCGTCGCGACCAGGCCCTTCAACGCCTCCGGGCTGCCGAGCTCCATCACGACGTTCAGCGACTCCGGGTCGATGCCTGCCTTTTGCAGGTAATGGTCGATCACCTCGCGGGTTCCGGAGCCGGACTCGCGGCTGAGGAACGGGTACTGGACGAGCTGCTTCGGGACAGCGCTCTTCAAGCGCGCCAGCGGATGCGACGGCGCGCAGACCGCCTGCAGCTCATCCTCGCAGCACACGTCGGTCGCGACATTCTGCAGGTGCGAGGGCGCTTCGATGAACCCGATATCCAGCGTGTGCTCGGCAACGCGGTTCTCCACCGTCTCGGAGTTCGCGACGATGAGCCGCGGCTGGACGTGCGGGTACTTGGACTTGAAGTCGCCGAGCACCTGCGGCAGCAGCGCTTCGGCGATCGTGGTGCTCGCGCCTACCAGCAGCGGACCGCCGATGTCGCTGGTCATCTCCTTCAGGCGCATGTCCAGCTCGGCCGAGAGCGCGAGGATGCGCTCGGCATACTCGAGCACCACGTTTCCCGCCGGCGTGAGCGCAATCTTGCCGTGCCCGCGCTCGAACAGGCGAGTGTTGAAGCGCTCCTCGAGCTGCTTGATCTGGAACGTCACCGCGGGCTGCGTCATGAACAGCGCCTCTGCCGCCTTGGTGAACGACAACTGCTTCGCCACCGCGTGGAAGACCTGCAGCCGCCGATCCGCCATGGTCCATAAACGCCGGTCAAGAGGGCGCTTATTGAAGCATAAAGCGCCCTGCCGCGGTAGCCGCAAAGCGGGAGCCGGTTCGCACGTGATATAACCCGGGCCGGATCATGAATCTCGGCTTCTACATCATCATGGCGGCGCAGTTCTTCTCGTCGCTCGCCGACAACGCGCTGCTCGTCGCCGCAATCGCGCTGCTGATGCAAGCCGACTCGCCGACCTGGCTGACGCCGTATCTGAAGTTCTTCTTCGTCGTTTCGTACGTGGTGCTCGCGCCTTATGTCGGTGCGTTCGCCGATCGGCTGCCGAAGGGCCGGGTGATGTTCTTCTCCAATTTGGTGAAGATCGTCGGTTGCGTGCTGATGCTGTTCCAGCTCAATCCGCTCGCGGCCTACGCGCTGGTGGGCCTCGGCGCAGCCGCCTATTCGCCGGCGAAATACGGCATCCTCACCGAGTATCTGCCGCATTCGAAGCTGGTGATCGCCAACGGCTGGATCGAAGGCCTGACGGTGACCTCGATCATCCTCGGCACGATGCTGGGCGGCGTGCTGATCAACGAGCAGGTCTCGCACAGCCTGCTGCAGTTCGACATCCCGCACCTCGAAACCGGGATCGATACGCCGCCGGAAGCGGCCATCTGCGTGATCGTACTGGTGTACGCGGTCGCCGCGGCATTCAATCTCTACATCCCGAGCACCGGGGTGGCGATGAAGCCGCTGCCCGCGCATCCGCTCGAGACGCTGAAAGACTTCGCCGGGTGCGTGGCGAGCCTGTGGAAAGACCGCCTCGGGCAGATCTCGCTCGCGGTGACCACGCTATTCTGGGGGGCCGGAGCCACATTGCAGTTCATCATGATCGAATGGTCACGTGCCGCGCTGGGCTACGGGCTGTCGCTCGCGTCGATTCTCCAGGGCGTGTGTGCGCTCGGTATCGCGGCCGGCGCCGTGTTCGCCTCGATGCGGGTGCGCCTCGACCGCGCCGTGAGAGTGATACCGCTCGGCATTCTCATGGGGCTGATGGTGATTCTGATGGTCGTCGTGCGAGACGTGCGGTTCGCAGTGCCGCTCATCGTGCTGATCGGAGCGCTGGCGGGATACTTCGTCGTGCCGATGAACGCGCTGCTGCAGCACCGTGGCCATCACCTCGTCGGCGCTGGACGCTCGATCGCGGTGCAGAATTTCAACGAGAACGCGTCGATCCTGATGATGATCGCGATGTATTCGCTGCTGCTCGGGTCCGGCGTCTCGATCCTGTGGGTGATTGCAATCTTCGGACTGTTCGTCGCAGGCACCATGACGCTGGTGCTGTGGTGGTATCTTCACAATCGCCGCGTGCGCGGCGAGGAGATGGAGCGCCTGCTCGCATTCGCGCGCGCCGAGGATCACAAGTAGGCGCAGCGGCGGGCGCTCAGCCGGCGGCGGCGATCGTTCTCACAGCGAAGCGAAGGTCGGCCCAGGCCTTGGCCTTGTCCGGCAGGCTTCTCAGCAAGTACGCCGGGTGGTATGTCACGACGAGCGGCACGCCCGCGTAGCGGTGCACGCGACCCCGCAGACTGGCAATCGATGCGTCCGTGCCGAGCAAGGCCTGCGCCGCGAAGCGGCCCATGGCGACGATCAGTTTCGGCTGGATCAGACTGATCTGGCGCAACAGATAGGGGGCGCACTGGGCGACCTCGTCGGGCTGCGGATTGCGATTGCCCGGTGGCCGGCACTTGAGCACGTTGGCGATATAGACATCGGCTCCGCGGGCGAGGCCGAGCGCCGCGAGCATGTTGTCGAGCAGCTTGCCGGCCTGTCCGACGAACGGTTCGCCGAGCCGGTCTTCATCGGCACCCGGGGCTTCGCCTACGAGCATCCACGCTGCGCGTTCATCGCCCACTCCGAATACAGTCTGCTTGCAGGTCGCGCGCAGCCGACAGTCTGTGCAGCCGGCGACCTTGCCCTTCAGTGCCTGCCAGTCCATCGAGAGGATGTGCCGCTCCCGCGCTTCGGATGAAGTCGCGACCACGGCCTGTTCGTGCAGCGGCACGCCCTGCACTTCCGCGCTGGCCTCGGCAACGCTCTGCAAGACCGGCGACGACCGTTCGCGGCGCAGCCGCCAGACCGGCACCAGTCCCATCTCCGCCAGAATCTCCGCGCGGCGCCGGCTCACAGCGCGAGCGCGAACACGAGCGCGTCTTCGCGTTGCGCGCCTGCAGGGTAGTAGCCGCGACGCAGGGCAACGTGAGAGAAGCCAAAGCGGGCGTAGAGGGCCTGCGCGGCGCGATTGCTGGGGCGCACTTCGAGGTAAATATTGCGCGCCCCCAGGGTTCGCGCGATGCGGATGCTTTCCGTGAGAAGAGCGCCGCCATGTCCGTGCCTTTGGTTCGCGCTCGCGACCGACAGGTTGAGCAGATGGGCCTCGTGGGCAGCGACGAGCAGAACGAAGTAACCGATCAGTTGCGTGCCCAGCCGATAGGTCCAGCACTGGTATCCGGCGCGCAGCGAATCGGCAAAATTGCCGCGCGTCCATGGGTGATCGTAGATCGCGTTTTCGATCGCCACCACGGCAGCCAGTTCCGCGTCGCGCATCGGCTCGAAGCGCGGCACATCGCGCAATACCGCGCTCATCGCGCGCCTCGTTCCTCGATCGTCATCGCCACCTTGTCCCTCAGGTACAGCGGCGCGGCGAGCGCCGGGTCCGCGCCTTCACCGGCAGCCAGGCGCGGCGCGGCAAGTCGCGCGATCGCGGCCGCGGTCGGATGAACCTCGGGTACTACGCGCGCGACCATTCGTGTCAGTTCCGGGTATGCCGAGAAACCGTTTCCACATCCGCACCAACCGCCTCCCGGCGGACGCAGCGCCGCTGCCGGAGGGATGCAAACCGCGGCGACCGCGGTGCGCCATTCATCGCCTGCTCTTTCGAGGCAGGCATAATACACTTCGCGCATGCGCGCATCGAGGCAGACGACCACTCGTGCGGCGCCGGATTCTTCGGCGATCGCGTCGAGCGTGGAGACGCCGAGCACGGGGACGTCTCTTCCCAGCGCGAGTCCTTGCGCGATGCCGCACGAGATGCGCAGCCCCGTGAACGATCCGGGACCGGCTCCGAAGGCGATCGCGTCGAGCGCGCTCGCGCTCACGTCGCAGCGCGCGAGCAGCTGCTGCAACAGCGGCAGCGCGACCTCGGCGTGGCGATGACCGGCCCGCTGCTCCAGCGCCGCGATCTCACCGTCGTTCCACAGCGCGACGGAGCACCATTCCGTTGAAGTCTCCAGCGCTGCGATCCGCATACCCTGGATTTTAGCGATGACCCACACGGTCGCGTTGCCGGCATGGCTGCTGCTCTGCATCGGCGCATTGGCGCTGTGGGCGCTCTGGGACCATCTGCTGGGTCCCGCATGGCGCGGGTTCATGTCGCGAACTGCCAACCAGGTGATCGACGAGCTCTCCACGCGGCTGCGGATCGGCATCCGGCCCTGGCAAAGAACGCGCCGCCAGGCCCTGATCGATCGCCTGATCACCGACCCGAAGGTGGAAGCCGCCGCGGAGCAATTCGCGCTGCAGAACAAGCTGAGCCATCCGGCCGCGCTGCGTATCGTGGAACGATATGCGCGCGAAATCGTCCCGGCGTTCAATGCGTATTTCTATTTCCGGGTCGGCTGCTGGATCGCGCGCAAGGTTGCACAATCCCTGTATCGCGTGCGGCTGGGGTACGTCGACTCGGACGGACTCGCACGGGTCGATTCGAATGCAACCGTAGTGTTCGTCATGAATCACCGCTCCAACATGGACTACGTGCTGGCGGCGTATCTCGCGGCGGAGCAGACTTCCTTGTCGTACGCGGTCGGCGAGTGGGCGCAGATCTGGCCGCTCTCCGCGCTGATCCGCTCGATGGGCGCGTACTTCGTCCGCCGCCAGTCGAGAAACGAGCTCTACCGGCGAGTACTCGAGCGCTACGTGGCGATGGCGACCGAAGCCGGCGTGCCGCAGGCCGTGTTTCCGGAAGGCGGACTGACCCGCGACGGCCTGATGCGCGAGCCCAAGCTCGGCGTCCTCGACTACATGATGCGCGGATTCCGCAACGACGGGGAGCGCGACCTCGTCTTCGTGCCGCTGGGGCTCAACTACGACCGCGTCCTCGAGGACCGCACGCTGCTGCTCTCGATCGATCCGCACGCAACCCGGCCCGGGCGCGTGCGAGCGCTTTGGAACACGGTGGCGTTCGCCGGACGCAATCTGCGGTTGATGCTGAAGAGCGAATGGCACCGGTTCGGCTATGCCTGCGTCGCGTTCGGCACTCCGATCTCGATGCGCGAGTACTGCGCCGCGAACGGCCTCGATTTCCAGCGCCTTGGCGGTGACGACCGCAGGCGCGCAATGGCAAAACTCGGCAGCCACCTGATGAATGCCGTCGGGCGGATCGTTCCGGTCGTGCCGGTGCCGCTCATCGCCACGGTATTCACAACCGAAGGCGCACCGCTCTCGGAGCTGGAACTCAAGGCCCGGGTCGAAAGGCTGCTCGAGCGCCTGGACGTCGCGGGCGCGCACACCTACCTGCCTCGGCGCGATCTCGACTATGCGTTGACGGTGGGATTGAGGATGTTGCTGCTGCGGCACCTGGTGGAAGAGCGCGACGGCCTGTACGCCGCCTGCGCGCAGGAGTTGCCGGTGCTTCGCTACTACGCCAATTCGATCGCGCACCTGCTGCCAGCAGGTGCGTCGGTCGCTTCGCCTAGCGCTTGACGGTCTGCCTGAGGAGATCGCTCTCGCGCACGCCGGGTCCCGCAGGGTCTGCGGCAATGCGCTCGAGACGGCTCTTCACCGTGATGCCGAGTTCGGGGCTGTACCACAGGTGGCCCCAGACGCTCGGCGTGGAGTAAAGGATCCGATACGTTCTGAAGCTTCCGGCGGGAACATGCACAGTCTGCTCCGCCTCTACCGTAAACCACGCACGCGTATCCGTGGTGCGGTTGCTCGAAGTGACCTTGTATGGCATCGACCAGGTCTCCCCGACCCACATCGGCCAGTGGTACCCGAGCGGCGGATCCCAGCTCACCAGCGGCTTCCCGTCCTTGACCTGCGCCGCCCAATTGCCGCTCGTCGCATCGATGAGGATGGTCGCGTCCGGTCCTTCGTACGCAACATGCGGGCGGCCCTGCCAGGTCTGCGCGGGAAGCGATTTGTAGTTCACATGGGAAACGCCGCTGCCGAAGCTCCCCGAGTCGCGCCTCACGTAGCTCCACTCGGATCCCGGCGCCGCGAACGCAGGGGCGAGCACCTTCGATGGCTTGTAATCTCGCCAGTGAGGACCTTCCACATCGTAGATCATCGCGCAGCCCGCAGAGGCGAGCGCCACCACCAACCCGGCTACCAATGCTCCGTTCCGCATGCAACCTCCCGTAGGCTTGCCATCACTGCAAGCGGAACGGGTTGCCACCGCGGTCCGCCTGCACCGCGGCGAATTCTATCCTCTAACGCTCTGGTTTGCCCTAGCGGCGGCGCTCGAAGTCGCGGTTGGCGTTCTGGATGTCCCTGCGCAGGCGGTCTCGTTCCGCCGGCGCCATCGGCCGTTGCGGCGGACGGCGAGGATCGTATTCCGGGGGCGGCCCTTCCCGATAGACCCCCTGGCGCGCCGAGGTCACTTCCTGGCGCAGGCGCTCGCGCTGCTCGGAACTCATGCCTCCGTTCGGCCCATCCCGGTAGTCTCGGTAGTAGTACTGCGGTTGACCCTTCGGCGCCTGACCCCGATCATGCCGGCCGCGCCACTGCTGCGCATCGGCCGGCGACGAAAACATGCCGGCGACAGCCGCGACGAGGACAATGCGCAGGAAGGCGTTCATGACGGCCTCATGGTACGGGCCCGTCAGGGGTCAGTCTGCACCAGGTGCCCGAATTTTGTAACAATCTGTTGCCGGGCAGTCTTGGACTTACAGCCTGTTTCGGTGCTTTCCTGTGGGGTCATTAACCTGTGCCCTTATGGCAGACCTGAAGACTAGAGTACTCGTCGTAGACGACGACCAGCGGATGCGCGACCTGCTCGTGCGCTATCTCGGCGAGCAGGGATTCGAGACTCGCGCCGTGGCGGATGCGACTGCGATGGACCGCCAACTCGCCCGCGAGCGCTACGACCTGATCGTCCTCGATCTGATGCTTCCTGGCGAGGACGGCCTCGCCATCTGCCGGCGCTTGCGCGCGCAGAATAATCCTCCGGCGGTCATCATGCTGACAGCCAAGGGCGACGATGTCGATCGCATCGTCGGGCTGGAGATGGGGGCAGACGACTACGTCCCAAAGCCGTTCAACCCGCGTGAGCTGGTAGCCCGAATCAACGCCGTGCTGCGTCGCCGCCAGCCTGCCGGGCCGCCTGGCGCCCCGGCCGCGCAGACGGAGATCCATCATTTCGGCGCGTTCGAGCTCAACCTCGCGACGCGCAGCCTGACGCGGGATGGCAAGGACGTCGCCCTTACGACCGGCGAGTTCTCGGTGCTCAAGGTCCTGGTGCAGCATCCGCGCACGCCGCTGTCGCGCGACAAGCTGATGGAGCTGGCGCGGGGGCGCGAGTACGAGGTATTCGATCGCTCGATCGACGTGCAAATCTCCCGCCTGCGCAAGATCGTCGAGGAAGATCCGTCCAAGCCGCGCCACATCCAGACCGTCTGGGGGTTCGGGTACGTCTTCGTGCCTGACGGCAACCTGAAATGAGCCTTTTCGCGCGATCGTTCCTGCTGATCGCGCTGCTGGTGGTGACCTCTCTCTCCGTGTCGCTCGCGATCCTGCGCGTCTACGAGCGCGAGCCGCTGGCGGCCGAGCTCTCCAGGCAGACCGGTTCCATCGTCAATCTGACGCGCGCGGCACTCATCAACGCCGACCCGGAGCGGCGCCTCGCGCTGCTGCGCGAACTCTCCGATATGGAAGGCATCCGCGTATACGCCGCAGCACCGAGCGAAACGCTCGAACCGCTGCCGCGCGAGCCGCTGCTGGATCGCGTAACCGAACTCGTGCGAGTCATGCTCGGCGAGCGCACCCGATTCGCATGGTCGCGCGACGCTATCGAAGGTTTCTGGGTGAGCTTCTTCATTGACGAAGACGAGTACTGGATCGCGCTCCCGCGCGAACGCATACGGCCGGATGAGACTTCGGAATGGATCGGCTGGGGAGCGCTGACGCTCGTTCTCTCATTGCTCGCCGCATGGCTGATTGCTTCGCGCATCGTAGGCCCGCTTTCGGCCCTTGGCCGCGCCGCGAAACTCGTGGGTAGCGGCGTGACACCGGAACCCTTGGCCGAAGAGGGCCCGCGCGAGCTGCGCACGGTCGCTGCGGCGTTCAACCGGATGACCAGTGGCCTGGCCAGCATGGAGCGCGAGCGCACCATCGTGCTCGCCGGCATTTCGCATGACCTTCGAACGCCGCTGTCGCGCCTGCGCCTCGGGCTCGAGATGAGCGGCAGCGAGGAATCCATGCTGCGCGGCATGAGCGCCGATATCGACGAGATGGACCAGGTGATCGGGCAGTTCCTCGATTTCGCCCGCGGCGAGGACGAAAAGCACGAGACCGTCGACCTTGACGACCTGACGCGAGAAGTGGTCGACCATTATTCGAGGTTGGGCCGGAACGTCACGCTGACCGGTGCGCCGTCCGCCGGCACTTGCCGGCTCCGGCGCCTCAGCGTCCGCCGCGCGATCATGAACCTCGTTGACAACGCCTTGCGGCATGCCGGCGAACCGGTGGAAATCGCCGTCCGTCGCTTGGATGACCATGCGGTGATCGAAGTGCAGGACCGGGGTCCCGGGATCCCGCCCGAGGAAGCCGAGCGCCTGAAGCAACCGTTCACGCGCCTGAGTGAGTCGAGAAGCGGGAGCGGCGGCGCCGGGTTGGGGCTGGCGATCGTCGAGCGCATCGCACGCGGCCACGGCGGCTCGCTGGATCTCCTGCCGCGCAAAGGCGGGGGGCTCGTAGCACGGCTCGCGCTGAGCCTGCGGGGTCCAAGACGATTGCACTAATATGCATCTGTCCATCTGGACTTCTGGACATATGTGTTGTAATTCAGAATAATCAAAGCAATACAAGTATCTACAAACCAATTTATACAGCCAATCCACGTGTAGCGTCGGGTTCTGCAGACGTCTCCTTGACACGAATAATCAACTGTCTAGAATGCTTATTAGACACTTGCGTATGCAAATAACGACAAAGAATTGGACAGTATGATTTCCAGCAAGGAGTTGCTTGAGAAAACAGGAATATCCAGGGCGACGCTGAACAATTACATCAGCTCTGGGCTACTGTCCAAACCACTTGTCCAGCAAGTCACCGGCGAATCCAGTGGCCCGAAGCTCCTTGGCTACTTTCCGGATTCCGCTCTGGAAAGGATCGAGCTCATTCAGCAGTTAAAAAGGGAGGGGTTGAGCATGGGAGAAATCATCGCGCGCTTTGGCGCAGAGAAGAGTCCCGTTGACGAGGGCGAGAGGCCGACAGCCGCCGAGGAGCCCTCCCCGCCGGCCGACCGACCATCCCCAGCCGGAGGCGCGCGCCCTCTCCACCTCACCATCGATGAGCTGTCCTATCCGGCGTACATGGTGAACCACAGCTTCGAGCTGACCTGGTACAACGACGCCGCTCGCGAGAGATTTCTCGGGCGGTTCGACACCCTTCCGCCAAACAGCGAGGCGCGCAACCTCTTCCTGCTGCTCCTGCAGGCCGCCAAGGGAAAGCCGGCTGCGTACCAGCGCGAGCTGCTGCGCCCTCACCTGTCGTTCGCCAAGGACCGGGTTTCCAAGGCGACGCTGCTCTCGGCCGTGCGCACGCTCGATCCGGAGCGGGTCGGCCTCCTCGATACGCTGTACGGCGAAACGAAAACCTGCCCAGGCGAGGGAATCGTCGAGGCCTCGCTGGAATTGCGCGAAGACGACGAGCGCAGCGAATACTGGCATTTCTACGCCGCGTTCTTCCGCGAAGGAATCCTGTTCATCTACGTGCCGAACGGCCCTGCCGGGCCGACGCTGCTCGACTTCCTGGCGCGTCGCAACCAGGTCATTCGCGACCTGTTGCGTCGCCGCCTGCCTGTGCTTACCCCGCTCGCGGTGCTCGTTGCCGACTTGCAGAACTCGGTCAAGATCTGCTCCGAGCTGCCGCCCGAGGAATACTTCGAGCTGATCAACGAAATGTGGGCGACGATGGGGCCGATTTTTCGCCGCTACTACGGCACCCACGGCAAGCACGTTGGCGATGGAATGGTCTACTACTTCTTCCCTCAGCCCGACAGCAACTACATCTTCAACGCGATCTGTTGCGCGCACGAAGTCAAGGTCGCGATGCGCAAGATCAGCAAGGACTGGCAGCTTCGCAAGAACTGGTTCAATGAGCTCTACCTGAATGCAGGGCTGAACGAGGGGCAGGAGTGGCTCGGCACGTTCCAGTCGGCTACGGCGATCGAGTTCGCGGTCCTCGGCGACACGATCAATCACGCCGGTCGCCTCTCCGATTTCGCACGCTACGGCGCGATTTGGGCGACCAAGGCTTTCCTCAGCCGGCTCTCGCCGGAAGAGCGCGCGCGGATCGAGTTCGGGATCGTGCGCCGCGGCGACGGCAACCGGGAGCAGTTCGTGGCCTCCTCGTACGCGCAGCTGGGAAGCCTCGTCGACCTGACCTCGGAGCGCTACGAGAAGCTGCGCGAGATCGCTACGCTGCCGATCTGCGAGATCCGCTCGGTCGGACTGGTACGCAAGGCGAGCGCCTAGATCCCGCGGTGCCGCAGCGGCTCAGCCCTGCGGCGTGATCTTCTTTGCGCGGATCAGCGTTCCCCACTTCTCCGTGTCGCGCTTCAGGAGCGCATCGAGCGCCTGCGGCGATGAGGCGGCAGGCGTTGCGCCGCTCGCCAGCAATCTTTCTCTGACCGCCGGGCTCGCCAGTGTTCTGCGAACGGCCTCGTTCAGCGCCTCGATCATCGCCGGCGGCGTTCTGGCGGGCGTGAAGATCGCATACCAGTTGTTCGTGTCCACGCCCGGCAGGCCTTGCTCCGCCAGCGTTCGAACTTCCGGCAGCAGCGGATGACGCTTCGGCGCCGCGATGCCGAGCGCCTTGAGCTTGCCCGCCTTTACGTGGCCGATCAGGCCGGGCACATCGCCGAAGAAAGCCGCAACTTGGCCCCCCATCACGTCGGTGATCGCCGGGGCGGCCCCCTTGTAGGGAACGTGCAGCAGGTTTGCCTTGGTTGAATCGGCGAGTTGCTCCATCGCGAGATGGGGGATACTCCCGATCCCGGAAGAAGCGATCGCTACCGGCTGCGAAGACTTTTTCGCGATGGCAACGAATTCAGCCGCGTCTTTTGCAGGATTGGCCGGGTGCACCACGAGCAGCTCGTCGTTGTCCACCACGAGCGAAACAGGCGCGAAGTCGCGCTGCATGTCGTAAGGCAGCTTCTCGTACAGCACAGGATTGATCGCCGCCGCGCCGACGCTCGTCAGCCACAGCGTCGTGCCGTCCGCCGGCGATTGAGCGACGCTCTGCGCCGCGATCGCGCCATTCCCTCCAGGTTTGTTTTCGACGATCAGGCGTTGATTGAGCTCCTTGCCGAGCGGATCAGCAATCGTGCGCGCAACAAGATCGACCGGACCTCCAGGCGGGAAGGCCACTATGAGCCGGGTGACCCTTTCCTGCGCACCCGCCGGTGTAATTGCGAGCCAGCCTGCGAGTGCGAGCGGCGCTGCGATTGCACGGATCATTTGCGTTCTCCAAACCAATGTGCGGCTTCGCCCCCAACAAAAAAGCCCGGTCCTCTTTCGAGGCCGGGCTCTTTCGCTTTGCAAATGGCCTGGCGGTAACCTACTTTCGCGTACGCAATTGCACACTATCATCGGCGCAAACCCGTTTCACGGTCCTGTTCGGGATGGGAAGGGGTGGGTCCAGGCTGCTATGGCCGCCAGATTGGTCATGGGCCTCGTCGCGTGCGCCGGAGCGCCGGCAACGCAGGCCGCGATTCGAAAGAAGCAAGATTGGGATGTGAGATTGCGCCAAGGCGCCGTGATCGCTCACGGTTATAGGGTCAAGCCGCACGGGCAATTAGTACGGGTTAGCTCAAGGCCTTACGGCCCTTGCACATCCCGCCTATCAACGTCCTGGTCTAGGACGACCCTTCAGGGAGGTCTAGCCTCCGGGAAGTCTTATCTTGGGGCACGCTTCCCGCTTAGATGCTTTCAGCGGTTATCGCTTCCGCATATAGCTACCCGGCGATGCCACTGGCGTGACAACCGGTACACCAGGGATGCGTCCACTCCGGTCCTCTCGTACTAGGAGCAGCCCCCCTCAAACTTCCAACGCCCACGGTAGATAGGGACCAAACTGTCTCACGACGTTTTAAACCCAGCTCACGTACCACTTTAAATGGCGAACAGCCATACCCTTGGGACCGGCTACA
>Ga0075429_100000756_pt1 | contig 25403 bp, 22 predicted proteins | sample RhiMetdeltSRZDD3_FD_75295 | JGI IMG/M metagenome (GOLD analysis project Ga0075429, IMG submission 75295) | Populus rhizosphere microbial communities from Tennessee, USA - Rhizosphere MetaG P. deltoides SRZDD3 | ecosystem: Host-associated > Plants > Roots > Rhizosphere > Soil | place: USA... | reverse complement strand
TCGTTCCGCGACGGCGGGATGCCGCCTAGGATGCATCGACACCCACCTCCCGCCCGACACGGATCTGCCCATGACTCCCCTTCGCCTCCTGCGCCAGGCCGCGCTCCTGCTGGCCTTCGTGACCGCCGCCGGCGCCGCGCCGGCCAAGGACGTCACCCTGCTCAACGTCTCGTACGACCCGACGCGCGAGCTGTACCAGGACTTCAACAAGGCGTTCGCCCGGCACTGGAAGGCCACGACGGGCGAAGACGTCGCCGTGAAGACCTCCCACGGCGGCTCGGGCAAGCAGGCGCGCTCCGTGATCGACGGGCTGGAGGCGGACGTGGTCACGCTCGCGCTCGCCTACGACATCGACGAGATCGCCGCGCGCGCCAGGCTGCTCGCGCCGGACTGGCAGCAGCGCCTGCGGCACAACAGCGCGCCGTACACCTCGACCGTCGTGTTCCTCGTGCGCAAGGGCAATCCGAAGGGCATCAGGGACTGGGGCGATCTCGTTCGCCCCGGCGTCTCGGTCGTCACGCCCAACCCGAAGACCTCGGGCGGCGCGCGCTGGAACTACCTCGCGGCCTGGGGCTGGGCGCAGCGGACGTACGGCAGCGAGGCGAAGGCGCAGGAGTTCGTCGCCTCGCTGTACCGCAACGTGCCGGTGCTCGACTCCGGCGCGCGCGGGTCCACCACCACCTTCGTCGAGCGCGGCATCGGCGACGTGCTCATCGCCTGGGAGAACGAGGCGCTGCTCGCGCTGAAGGAGATCGGCCCGGGCCGCTTCGACATCGTCGCGCCGTCGGCATCCATCCGGGCCGAGCCGCCCGTCGCGGTGGTGGACAAGGTCGTCGACAAGCGCGGCACGCGCGCCGTCGCCACGGCCTATCTCGACTACCTGTACTCGCCCGAGGGGCAGGACATCGTCGGGCGCCACCACTACCGGCCGAGCGACCCGGCCGCCGCGGCCCGCCACGCCGCGCAGTTCCCCCGCATCGAGCTGTTCACCATCGACCAGGCGTTCGGCGGGTGGGCGAAGGCGCAGAAGGCGCACTTCGCGGACGGCGGCGTGTTCGACCGCATCTACGCCCGCTGAGGGAGGACGCACGAGGGAGGTCGCGCCGCGTGTCACGGCGCGCGGACCTGGAGAGTGCCGCGAACGAGCCGCGTCCCTAAGCTCGCTTTTCGCATAACGATCCAAGAATTCGGTCGTTCCGCAGGGGCTTGCCCTTTGCCCAGAATGCGGCCTTCGATCGTTTCCACCGGCCGCCGCGGCGGCTCGCCTGCCCCATGCCCTCGATCCGCCTCGACGCGCGCCGCCGCGCCCTCGCCGTCCTCCTCGCGGCGGCCCCCCTGGCCGCGCCGTTCGCCGTGCAGGCCGCCCCGGTCACGCTGCTCAACGTCAGCTACGACGTGGCGCGCGAGTTCTACAAGGACTACAACGGCGCCTTCATCAAGCACTGGAAGGCCACGGCCCAGGAAGACATCGCGGTCAACCAGTCGCACGGCGGCTCCAGCAAGCAGGCGCGCGCGGTGATCGACGGGCTGGAGGCCGACGTCGTCACGATGAACCAGTCGAGCGACATCGACGCCATCGCCGAGCGCGGCAAGCTGCTGCCGGCCGACTGGGCGAAGCGGCTGCCGAACAACGCCGCGCCCACCACCTCCACCACCGTGCTGCTGGTGCGCAAGGGCAACCCGAAGGGCATCAAGGACTGGACCGACCTCGCCCGGCCGGGCGTGAGCGTCGTCATCCCGAACCCGAAGGTCACCGGCAACGGCCGCTACACGTACGTCGCGGCCTGGGGCGCGGCCATCAAGGCCGGCCGGACGCCGGCGCAGGCGCGCGAGCTCGTGCAGGGCATCTTCGCCAACGTGCCGGTGTTCGACGGCGGCGGCCGCGCGGCCACCACCACCTTCGCGCAGCGCGGCATCGGCGATGCGCTGGCCACCTTCGAGAGCGAGGTCAACCTCATCAAGGCCGAGTTCGGCGGCGACTTCGACGTCGTGTATCCGCAATGGAGCATCCTGGCCGAGAACCCCGTCGCGGTGATCGACAAGGTGGTCGACAAGAAGGGCACGCGCAAGCAGGCCGAGGCGTACCTCAAGTACCTGTGGTCGGACGAGGCGCAGGAGATCGCGGCGAAGCACCAGATGCGCCCGCGCTCGCCCGCGCTGCTCGCGAAGTACGCGAAGGACTTCCCGAAGATCAACACGTTCACGATCGACGAGGTGTTCGGCGGCTGGAGCAAGGCGCAGAAGGAGCACTTCGACGACGGCGGCGTCTACGACCAGATCCTCAAGGCGGGCCGGAAGTGATGCTGGCGTGACGGCGTCCGGGGCCTGACATGGTCTTCTCGCGCGCGCTCCTGAAGCGCCACAGCGTGCTGCCCGGCTTCGACCTGGCGCTCGGCTTCACGCTGCTGTATCTCGGCTTCGTGGTGCTGATCCCGTTGTCGGCGGCGTTCCTCAAGACGTTCACCATGACGTGGCCGGCCTTCTGGGAGGCCGTCACCGCGCCGCGCGTGCTGGCCTCGTACCGGCTCACCTTCGGCGCGTCGTTCGGGGCCGCGCTGCTCAACGCGGTGTTCGGCCTGGTGGTGGCGTGGGTGCTGGTGCGCTACGAGTTCCCCGGCAAGCGCTTCGTCGACGCGCTGGTGGACCTGCCGTTCGCGCTGCCCACCGCGGTGGCGGGCATCGCGCTCACGGCGCTCTATTCGCACAACGGCTGGATCGGGCAGGCGCTGCCGTTCAAGGTGAGCTTCACGCCGCTCGGCGTGTTCGTCGCGCTCACCTTCATCGGCCTGCCCTTCGTGGTGCGCACGCTGCAGCCGGTGCTGGAGGACCTGCACAAGGAGATCGAGGAAGCGGCGGCCACGCTCGGCGCGTCGCGGCTGCAGACCTTCACCAAGGTGATCTTCCCGATCATCACGCCGGCGCTGCTCACCGGCTTCGCGCTCGCCTTCGCGCGCGCGCTCGGCGAGTACGGCTCGGTGATCTTCATCGCCGGCAACATGCCGATGGTGAGCGAGATCACGCCGCTGCTGATCATCACCAAGCTGGAGCAGTACGACTACAGGGGAGCGACCGCGATCGCGGTGGTGATGCTGGTCGCGGCGTTCGTGCTGCTGCTGGGCATCAACGCGTTGCAGGCGTGGACGCGCGCGAGGCAGGGCAAGTGACGGGCACCGCCGCATCCGCCGGCCCGGCTCCGACGGTCGCCGTGGCGCCCGGGGCCCCGGGCGCCGCGCCCCGCACGGGCGCCAGCGTCGCTCCGCGCCACCTGCGCTCCGCGGTCACCGAGCCGGCATGGGTCAAGTGGCTGCTCGTGGGCATCGCGCTGGCGTTCCTCGCGCTCTTCCTCTTCGTGCCGCTGGCGGCGGTCTTCGTCGAGGCCTTCAAGAAGGGCGTCGGCGTGTACCTCGCGGCCGTCACCGACCCCGATGCGCTGTCGGCCATCCGGCTGACGCTGCTCGCCGCGGGCATCTCGCTGCCGCTCAACGTCCTGTTCGGCGTGGCGGCCGCCTGGTGCATCGCGAAGTTCGACTTCCACGGCAAGAGCGTGCTGCTCACGCTCATCGACCTGCCGTTCTCGGTGAGCCCGGTGATCGCCGGCCTCATCTACGTGCTCGTGTTCGGCCTGCAGGGCTGGTTCGGCGAATGGCTGCGCGACCACGACCTGAAGATCATCTTCGCCGTGCCGGGCATCGTGCTCGCCACGGTGTTCATCACCTTCCCGTTCGTGGCGCGCGAGCTCATTCCGCTCATGCAGGCGCAGGGCACCGAGCAGGAGGAAGCGGCGCGCGTGCTGGGCGCCAACGGCTGGCAGATCTTCCGCCGCGTCACGCTGCCGAACATCAAGTGGGCGCTGCTGTACGGCGTGATCCTCTGCAACGCGCGCGCGATGGGCGAGTTCGGTGCGGTGAGCGTGGTGTCGGGCCACATCCGCGGGCAGACCAACACGATGCCGCTGCACATCGAGATCCTCTACAACGAATACCAGTTCGCGGCCTCGTTCGCGGTGGCCTCGCTGCTGGCCGGCCTCGCGCTCGTGACGCTGGTGCTGAAGTTCATCGTCGAGCGGCGCGTCCGGCGCGAGCTCGCGGTGCAGGAACGATCGGAATAAGCCCATGGGCATCGAAGTCCGCAACCTCAACAAGCGCTTCGGCGCGACGGTCGTGTGCGACGACCTGAACCTCGACATCCCGGCCGGCGAGCTGGTCGCGCTGCTGGGCCCGTCGGGCTCGGGCAAGACCACGCTGCTGCGCATCATCGCCGGGCTGGAAGTGCCCGACGGCGGCACCGTGCTCTTCCACGGCGAGGACGCCACCCACACCGACGTGCGCGAGCGCCAGGTCGGCTTCGTGTTCCAGCACTACGCGCTGTTCGGCCACATGACGATCTTCGAGAACGTCGCGTTCGGGCTGCGCGTGCGGCCGAAGGCGACGCGGCCCCCGGAGGCGGCGATCCGCAGCAAGGTGACGGAGCTGCTCAAGCTCGTGCAGCTCGACTGGATCGCCGACCGCTATCCGCACCAGCTGTCCGGCGGCCAGCGCCAGCGCATCGCGCTCGCTCGCGCGCTCGCGGTGGAGCCGAAGGTGCTGCTGCTCGACGAGCCGTTCGGCGCGCTCGACGCCAAGGTGCGCAAGGAGCTGCGCCGCTGGCTGCGCCGCCTGCACGACGAGATGCACGTGACCAGCGTCTTCGTGACCCACGACCAGGACGAGGCGATGGAGGTGGCCGACCGCATCGTGGTGATGAACCACGGCCGCATCGAGCAGGACGGCCCGCCGGACCAGGTGTACGACCACCCGGCCACGCCCTTCGTGCTGCAGTTCCTCGGCGACGTGAACCTCTTCCACGGGCGCGTGGAACGCGCGGGCGCCGCGGGCGACGAGGTGACCTACGTGCGCCCGCACGAGCTGCAGATCCTGGGTGCGCCGTCCGGCGGATCGATCGCGGTGACGCTCTCGCAGGCGCTCACGGTCGGGCCGAACACGCGGCTCGAGTTCAAGCGCATGGACGACGGCAGCTACGTGGACGTGGAGCTGCCGCGCGCGGAGTACGTGGCGCTGCGCGAATCGCTCGGGCTGCAGAACGGCGCGACCGTGCACCTGCTGCCGCGCCGGGTGACGACCTTCAGCAGCGAAGGCCAGCTGCTCGATCCCGCCGCCGCGATCTGAGGGCCCCGGGGTCGGGCGTCGCAGGGGCGGCGGGAGGCCCGCTACGGCGACGGCGTGGACGGCTGCTCCTCCTCTTCCACCGCGCTCGCCACCGCCTTCTCCACCACGGCCCGCGTGAGCGTCGGCGCGAACGCCTCGATGAAGGCGTAGGCATACCCGCGCAGCCACGTGCCGCGCCGGATCGCGAGCCGCGTGAGGTTCACCTCGAACAGCGTGCCGGCGTCGATGGCGCGCAGCAGGCGGTCGCGTTCGGGGTCGAAGGCGATCGACGCCACGATCCCCACGCCCATGCCGAGCTCGACGTAGGTCTTGATCACGTCGGCGTCCATCGCCGACAGCACGATGCTCGGCTTCAGCCCCGCGCGCGCGAAGGCCTCGTCGATGTGGGTGCGCCCGGTGAAGCCGGCCTCGTACGTGACGATCGGATGGCGCGCCAGCCGCTGCAGCGTGAGCGGCCGGCCGCCCTCGAGGAGCGGGTGCCCCGGCGGCACGACGACGCTGTGCGTCCAGCGATAGCACGGCAAGGCGACCAGCTGGGGATGCTGCGAGAGGCCCTCGGTCGCGACGCCGATGTCCGCCTCGCCGGACAGCAGCATCTCGGCCACCTGCTTCGGCGACCCCTGGTGCAGGCTGAGCGTCACCTGCGGATAGAGCTGCCGGAAGTCGCGCACCACCGCCGGCAGGGCATACCGCGCCTGCGAATGCGTCGCCGCGACGGACAGCCCGCCGCTGGTCTGCGCGCTGAACTCCTCCCCCGCGCGCCGCAGGTTGTCGTGCTCCTGCAACAGTCGCTCGACGATGGGCAGCACCGTCTCGCCGGGCGGCGTGAGGCCCGTGAGGCGCTTGCCCGCGCGCACGAAGATCTCGATGCCCAGTTCGTCCTCCAGCTCGCGGATCTGGCGGCTGATTCCGGGCTGGGAGGTGTGCAGGGCGGCAGCCACCTCGGTGAGGTTGAAGCCGCGCCGGGCCGCCTCTCGCACGGAGCGCAGTTGCTGGAAATTCATCGCACTGACCGCATAAGAAAGGCGTGAATTATGCGAAAAGCGATGATATGCGGCAAGCGTGAGCCGCGCCGCCTTCCGCCCGTGCCACGGCGCGCCAAAGGGAAACTCCCGATGCCCCCCACGGAGGGTGCGCCCTACAGTCGCGGTTCTCGCGGCGAGCCCCTTCACCGGTGCTCCGCAGGGCGGGGGTCTGAGGAGACAGAAATAGCGGCCGAGGGTGTTCCCCGAGGCTGCACAAGGCTGGGCCGCGATCGGCCGGATGGTGAGAACGAAAAGGGCGCTGGTGGTACCGGCGCCCTTTCACATTCCGGGGCCGCCTTTTCCTGCCGATCCTGCCGATGCTGGAGCTTGCCACCCTCACCCTTGCGTCGCTCTTCGCCGGCTTCGTCGACGCCATCGTCGGGGGCGGCGGGCTGATCCTGGTGCCCGCGCTGTTCAGCGTCTACCCGGGCGCGGCGCCCGCCACGCTGCTCGGCACCAACAAGGCCGCCGCCGTCTGGGGCACCGCGTGGTCCGCTGCGCAGTTCGCCCGGCGCGTCGAGATGCCCTGGGCCACGCTCGCTCCGGCCGCGCTCGCCGCGCTGGCCGGCGGCTTCGGCGGGGCCTGGGCCGTCACCGCCATCGATCCGGCCGGCCTGCGCAAGGCGTTGCCCGTCGTGCTGCTCGCCGTGCTGGTCTACACGCTGGCGCGCAAGGACCTGGGGCGCCACCACGCGCCGCGCCTCGGGCGGCGCGGGCAGGCGGCCGCGGCCTGCGGCATCGGCCTCGCGTGCGGCTTCTACGACGGCTTCTTCGGCCCCGGAACCGGCAGCTTCTTCGTGTTCCTCTTCGTGCGCGTGCTGGGCTTCGACTTCCTGCATGCCAGCGCCAGCGCGAAGTGGCTCAACATGGCCACCAACCTGGCCGCGCTCGGGCTCTTCGCCGCGGTCGGCCACGTGCTGTGGCCGGCCGCGGCCGCCATGGCGCTGGCCAACGTCGCGGGCAGCCTGCTCGGCACCCGGCTCGCCCTGCGCCACGGCGCCGGCTTCGTGCGCGGCGTGTTCATCGGGGTCGTCGGGGCGCTCATCCTCAAGACCGCCTGGGACGCGTTCGCGTAACGCGCCGCAGGTCCCTCGACCCGGCGCCCGAAGCGCCGAAATGCCGAGCACGAGCCTCCCAGTTCAGGCGATCGTCCGCGTCCCGCCGGCCTAGCATCTGCGGACCATGTCCGTCGACGCCAAACTTCGTTCCCTCGACATCGACGTCCCCGCGCAGCCGGAGGCGCTCGTCAAGCTTTCGCTGCTCCTCGCGCAAGAGGAGGTGAACCTGCCCGCGCTCGCGGGGCTCATCGAGTCCGACATGGCGCTCGCCAGCGCCGTGCTGAAGGCGGTCAACTCGTCGCTGTACGGCCTGGCCGGGCGCGTGCAGACGGTGCAGCAGGCGATCACCTTCCTCGGCACGCGCGAGGTCGCCGCGGTCACCTTCGAGATGGGTCTGAAGGCGGTGTTCCCGCCGGCCCCCGAGCTCGAGCCGGTGTGGGAGCGCGCCGGTGTGCGCGGCCTGCTGATGGGCCGCATCGGCCAGGCGCTCGACGTCGACCCGTGGGCCGCGCACTCCGCCGGCCTGTTCGAGGAATGCGGCAAGGCGGTGCTCTACCGCCATGCGCCCGAGCGCTACCGGCCGCTGCTCAAGGCGTCGAGGAACGACGAGGAGCTGCTGTTCCTCGAGCACCAGGAATTCGGCGTGAGCCACGACGCGCTCGGCGCCGCGCTGTGCGAGAGCTGGGGCCTCGCGCCGGCGGCGGCGCACAGCGTGCGCTACCACGTGGTCGTGAACGGCACGCACCAGCTGCCGATGCAGGTGCACAAGCGTTCCATCTGCGCGATCTCGGCGCTCGCCAATGCGCTCATGGTGGATCCGGACACCGTCGAGCCCGTGGCGCGCGCCGTCGCGCCGCAGGCGGACCTGGACGTGGCCATGGTGCTGCGCGGCACGCGCCGCGTGCAGCAGCAGATCGAAGCCGCGTTCGCCCGCGTGGACGCCTAGCCTCAGTTGGGGATCTGGCGGTAGATCGACTCCGCCAGCGCCATCAGCTCGTCGCGCGGCATGGCGCCCACGAGCGCATACCCGGTCGAGCCCTCGACCCAGTAGAACATCCCCAGCTCGCCGTGCCGCTCGTAGCGGAACGCCGCCGGCGTGGCGCTGTCGGGCTTGCGCAGGTAGACCGTCACGCGCTGCGGGCTGGTCTCGCCGCTCTTCTGGTACATGAGCTGCGCCCAGGCGCCCTGCGTGTCGGGCAGCAGCCGGCCGCCCACCAGCTCGTAGCCGTGCGAGCGCAGGTCGAACAGCTTCACCGGCCGGTCGATGCGGCGCGTGAGCCAGCGCACGAGATGCTCTTCCTGGGCCCGGCTTTCCTGCGGCGTGGCCCCATGCACCGACACTTCCACCGGATGGCGCACCTCGGGCACGTAGACGGCATGCGCGGCGATGGCGCGCTGTTCCCAGCGCGCGCCGGCCACCGGCACGCGCGTCTCCTCGAGCAGGCGCCACGTCGCGCCCGCGCCCAGCGCGCCGCCGAGCACGAAGATCGCCGCCGCCGCGGCCCAGCGCATCCAGCCCGCGGTGGCAGTGTCGGGCGCATGGCTCCACACGACCTGCTCCAGCCGGGTGGGCACGGATTCCCCGGCGGCAGGCTCCAGGCGTGCGCGCAGCGCGTCGCGGTCGGCCGCCCACAGGCGCACGCGTGCCGCGTCCTCCGCGTGGTCGCGCAGCCAGGTGTCGACCTCGGCGCGCTGGTCGGGGGCCAGCTCGTCGTCGAGCCAGGCGGAAAGCCGCTCGTCGAGCGGGAGCTCTTGAAACGTGGTGGCATTCATGATCAGACGACGCGACGCAGACCGCGCGTCCCGGAAGGTGCGGGTGCATGGCCGTCGAGCAGGGCGCGCAGCGCGGCGCGGCCACGCGACACCCGCGACATGACGGTGCCGATGGGGATGCGCAGCACCTCGGCGCACTCGGCATAGGAAAGCTGCTCCAGCGTGACCAGCAGCAGCGGCTCGCGCTGCTCGACCGACAGCTTCGCCAGCGCCGCCATCAGGTCCATGCGCAGCCCAGGGTCGGGCGCGTGCGCGGCCAGCGCGTCGGGGCCGTCCTGCAGGTCCAGCGGCTCGACGCTCGTGGTGTGGGCATGGCGACGCCGGTCGTCCATGTACGCGTTGTGCGCGATGCTGAGCACCCAGACGAGGATGTCGCGCCGCTGGTCGAACTGGTGCCAGTGGGCGAGCGCCCGCTCCAGCGCGGTCTGCACGAGGTCGTCGGCGGCCGCGCTCTCGAACACCAGCGAGCGCGCATAGCGCCGCAGGCGCGGGATGGTGCCGAGCAGTTGCTGGCGAAAGGCGGTCGGCGCGATCACGACGGGTGTACGCGAGCTCATGGAGGCTTATTCCCCGGGGCGGCGCCCCCGCGCACTATGGCACGCGGCCCGCCGTGGCGGCGGCGCGGCCCCGCCTTCGCGGGTCGGCGGCACGCCCGCGGGCGATCCCGGACAATCGGCCGATGACTTCCCCGCCCCGGGCCCAGGCGCCGAGCTTTTCGGCGCGGCAGTTCCGCGCCGCGCTGGGCATGTTCGCGACCGGCGTGACGATCGTGACCGCGCGCGATGCCGACGGCGCGCCCATCGGCCTCACCGCCAATTCGTTCAACTCCGTCTCGATCGATCCGCCGCTGGTGCTGTGGAGCCTCGCGCGCGCGGCCGGCTCCATGCCCCACTTCACGCGTGGCTCGCACTACGCGATCAACATCCTCGCGGCCGACCAGCGCGCGCTCGCGGAACGCTTCGCACGGCGCGAGCCGGACCGCTTCGCCGGCGTCGCGTTCCACGAGGGGCACGCCGGCGCGCCGGTGCTCGACGGCGCCGCGGCGGTGTTCGAGTGCTTCAACCGCAGCCGCTACGCCGAGGGAGATCACGTGATCTTCGTCGGCGAGGTGGAGCATTGCGCGCGGCGCGAAGGCGCCCAGCCGCTGATCTTCCACGGCGGGCGCTTCTTCACGGAATTGCCGCTGTAGCCGGCGCGACGACGCCGCGCCCGCCCCTTCGGAGACTGCCGCCATGCTGATCGCCTGCGCCCACTGCACCACCACCAACCGCGTGCCCGACGATCGCCTGCGCGAGGATCCGGTGTGCGGGCGCTGCGGCGCGGCGCTGCTGCCGGGCGAGCCGGTGGAGCTCACCCAGGCGAACTTCGACGCGGTGGTGAGCCGGACCGGGTTGCCGGTGGTGGTGGACTTCTGGGCCGCATGGTGCGGCCCGTGCCGCATGATGGCACCGCATTTCGCCCAGGCCGCGCGCGAGCTCAAGGGGCGCGCGCTGTTCGCGAAGGTGGACAGCGACGCGAATCCGCAGCTTTCGGCACGCTTCGGCATCCGCAGCATCCCCACGCTGCTGCGCCTGCGCGAGGGCCGCGAGGACAAGCGCCTGTCGGGCGCACTGCAGGCGGCGCAGATCGCCGACTGGGTCGGGGGCTGACGCACTTGGCCGGGCGTCGCGCGGACGCGCGGCGTTCACCGCCTGCCTCGGACGCGGCCGGACGATGCATCGGATCGGTCCTCGCGCGGCCGGTCGCCTTCGGCGCGGACGGGCGTCTCACAGCAGCCCGTACGCCACCGCGTCGTCGTACGTGCGCACCAGCCGGTAGCCGCGCAGCGCGGCGGCCCGGCAGTCGATCGCCTCGCCTTCGTGCCAGCGTCGCAGCGCCGGTTCCGCGAGCAGCAGCGACACCGGCACCGCCAGGTGCACCGTCGGCGTGCCGTCGCGCAGCCGGTAGGCGTCGCGGCCGGCCACCAGCCGGCAGCCGAACAGGCCCACGCTGCGTTGCTTGTCGGGCGTCATGTCGATCTCCCTCGCGAACGGATCCAGCCGTTGGACGTGCGCGACGCGCCTCGCGTTCCGCCCGTGATGGATGTGTCGTGGCGCGCGGATGGACGGGCCGCGTCTGCGTCACATCAACGTCGGGCGCGTCGGCACTGGCACGATGAATCCGTCGCATCTCCCAGGAGCCCGGCATGGGCTGGAAAAGCCTCTTCGGAAATCCGTGGCCGACACCGGCCATCTCGGCGGGCAAGCGCGCGCTGCGCGAGCGGCACCCCGCGCCGCAGCGGCCCCCGGTGAAGCCCGTGTGGCCGGCCGGCGTGCCGGCGTACCTGGTCGAGCACTACTGGTGGGCCTACGTGCATCCCCGGGCGGTGAAGTTCTGGGAGCGCCAGTGGCTCATCAACCTCATCCTGTTCGGCAACTTCGTGAAGCTGCGCGATGCCGCGCTCGCCGAGCTCGGCGGGCAGCTCACGGGCCGCACGCTGCAGGTGGCGGCCGTGTACGGCGACTTCACGCCCAAGGTGGCCGAGCGGCTCGCGCCCGGCGCGACGCTCGACGTGGTGGATGTGCTGCCCGTGCAGCTCGACAACCTGCGCCGCAAGCTCCGGCCGGACGCGCCGATCGTGCTGCACCTCGGCGACTCCACCGCCCTCGGCTTCGAGAGCGGCACCTTCGACCAGGTGATCGTCTTCTTCCTGCTGCACGAGCAGCCGCCCGGCGTGCGCGAGCGCACGCTGGCCGAGGCGGTGCGCGTGGTGCGGCCCGGCGGCAAGCTGCTGGTGGTCGACTACCACGAGCCGTCGAAGTGGCATCCGCTGCACCTCGTGCTGCTGAAGCCGATCCTGCGCCGCCTCGAGCCGTTCTGCCCGGCGCTGTGGGCGCACGAGATCCGCGAGTGGCTGCCGCGCGGCTTCGTGCCGCAGCACATGGCGAAGGAGACGTTCTTCGGCGGGCTCTACCAGAAGGTGGTCATCACGGTGTGAGCCGCCGTCACGCGCCGCCCGCCTTCGCCCGCATCGCCCCGTCCACCTCGACGTACTGCCACACCTCGTTGCGGAACAGCGGGTGCCGCAAGCCCGCGATCCAGGGCTGGGCGAGGTCGGTGTACACGCGGTGCACGTGCGTCTTGTAGGGCATGTAGGCCAGCACGAGCTTGCTCGCCTCGCGGAACAGCGCCGCCCGCTCGGCGCCGTCGGGCAGCGTGAGCATGCGCTCGTAGAGCGCGTCGAACGCCGGCAGGCGAAAGCGCGCGAGGTTGCCCGAGCCGATCGACGGCCCGTACATGAACTCCAGCGCGAACTGCGCGTCGGGCTGAGTCGCGCTCGACGCGAGGCTCCACATCTGCAGGCGGCCCGCGCGCGCGGCCTTGAAGTTCTCGGGCCACTGCGCGGTGGCGAAGCGGATGCGCACGCCGATCTCCGCCAGGCTCTTCTGCCACGTCTCGTCGAACTGGCGCTCCAGCTGCGACGCCTGCGTCGCCATCTCGATCACCAGCGGCGAGCCATCGGGCCGCTCGCGCCAGCCGTCGCCGTCGCGGTCGACGTAGCCGTAGGTGTCGAGCAGCGCCTTGGCGCGCGCCGGATCGTGGTCGCTGTTCTCGGTCTTGAGCGCCGGGTCGTGGCCGTAGGTGCCGGGCGGCATCGGCGCCTGCGCACGCACCGCCTGGCCGCGGCGGACCGCGTCGATCTCGCGCCCGATGTCGTACGCCAGGCCCACGGCGCGCCGCAGCGCGACGTTCTCCGGCGCGTAGCCGCCCACCACCGGATCGTCCATGTTGAACCACGACATGGTGAAGTCCGGGTTGACGTAGCGACGCATGCCCACGCCGCGGCGCGCCAGGTGCGGCGCGAGGCGGCCGCCGGGCGCGGCGGCATGGACGAACTCCAGCGGCACGCGCACCCAGTCGAGCTGGCTGCCGAGGAACGACAACCAGCGCGGCTGGCTCTCCTCGATGACGGAGATCTCCACGCCGTCGTTGAGCGGCAGCCGCCGCCCCTTGAAGCGCGCGAGCAGCGCCTGCCCTTCGGCGTCGCCGGGCGCCGGCTCGCCGTCGTAGCGCATGTCGCGAAAGCCCGGGTTGCGCTCCAGCACGATGAGCGAGCTGCGGCGCCAGTGCTTCAGCCGGTACGGGCCCGTGCCGACGGGGTGCGCCATGATGTCGTCGCCGTAGCGCGCCACCACCTCGCGCGCCACCGCGCCGTAGTTCGACGAGTTGCACAGCGTCTGCAGGAAGCGCGGGCGCGGCGCGGCGAGGCGGAACTGGAGCGTGTAGCGGTCCAGCGCGCGCAGCCCCGCCACGTCGGTGTCGTAGTCGAACGGCCGCTTCTCGTCCAGCGCGCGCCGGCGCAGCTCGTCCAGGCCGACCAGGCCCTCCTCGTTGAGCGTCGAATAGCCCGGGCTCTTGGTCGCCGGGTCGAAGTAGCGCTTGTACGCGTACACGTAGTCGGCCGCGACGAGCTCGCGGCGCCGCCCTTCGAACGCCGGGTCGTCGGCGAAGTGGATGCCCGGGCGGATGCGCACCGTCCAGACGCGGAAGTCGGGCGACACCTCGGGCATCGCCGTGGCGGTGAGCGGCCGGGGCTTCACGGGCCAGGCGAGCGGGTCGTACGCGTACAGGGCCTCGAAGATGTGCGCCAGCACGGTGCTCGAGTACAGGTCGCCCACCTGCGCCGGGTCGAAGCCGGTTTCCGCCGCGACCAGCGGCACGCGCAGGATGCGGTCCTCGGCGCCGGTGGCGGCGCGCGCATCGCCGAGCGCGCCCGGCGCCGCCAGCGTGCCGAGCAGCCCCAGCGTCCAGCGGCGGCGGTCGAGGCCGCGGCTCATCGGACGACCCTCCGCGCTGCGCGCTGCGGGATGAGCGCTTCGGAGCGGCCGTGCGCGCTCATGGGAAGGGCGCCATCGCGCGGTCGTGGTTCACCGGGCCGGGCGCTGCGACGTGTCGATGTCCACGTAGTGCCACCACTCCTGCCAGAACACCGGCCGGCGGTAGCCGATCACCCACCCCTGCGTCATGTCCACCGAGATGCGGCTCAGCTTCATCTTGTACGGCATGTAGGCCACCGCCAGGCGCTTCGCCTGGTCGAACAGCGCGTCGCGCTCGGGCCCGTCGGGCAGCACCTGCATGCGCTCGTAGATGGCGTCGAACGCCGGCAGCCGGAAGCGCGCCATGTTCTGCCCGCCGATCTGCTTGCCGTGGTAGCGCGCGAGCGCGCCCTGTCCGTCCGACGACGCCGCGTAGCCGCCCAGCGACCACATCGCGAGCTTGCCCGCGCGCGCGGCCTTCAGGTTCTCGGGCCACTGGGCGACGTTGAAGCTGGTGCGGATGCCGAGCGCATCCATGTCCTTCTTCAGCACCTCGTTGATCTTGCGGCTGCGCGCGTCCGACTGCGTGGCGACGCGCAGCACCAGCGGCGAGCCGTCGGGCATGTCGCGCCAGCCGTCGCCGTCGCGGTCGACATAGCCGTACACGTCGAGCAGGCCCTTGGCGCGCGGCGGGTTGTACTCGCCCATCTCGCTGCGGAAGCCCGGGTCGAAGCCGCTCGTGTACGGCACGTTCGGCGACTGCGCGACGACGCCCTGGCCGCTGTACGCGTGGTTGATCTCGGTGGCCGCGTCCATGCCGAGCGCGATGCCGCGGCGCAGCGCGATGCGCTCGGGACCGTAGCCGCCCACCGTCGGGTCCTCCATGTTGAACAGCATGAAGTTCGCCGACGGCTCGACGATGCGGTAGCCGCGGATGCCCTTCTTCGCGAGGTGCGGCGCCACCTTGCCGTTGGGCATCGCGAGCGTCACGTACTGGTAGCCGACGCGGTAGGCCACGTCGGCCTCGCCGTTGACGAACGACAGCCAGCGCGGCTGCTCCTCCTCGATGATCGAGATCTCGACGCGGTCGACCATCGGCAGGCGCCGGCCCCTGAAGCGCGCGAGCAGCGCCTGCCCCTCGGCATCGTCGGGCGCGGGCTCGGCGTCGTACAGCACCTCGCGGTAGTCCGGGTTGCGCTCCAGCACGATGAACGAGCTGCGCCGCCACTGCGCCAGCCTGAAGGGGCCGGTGCCCACGGGGTGCGCGTCGATCTGGTCGCCGTAGTGCTCCACCACCTCGCGCGCCACCGCGCCGAACAGGTCGCTCGCGGTCAGCGTCTCGATGAAGCGCGGCCGCGGCTCTTCCATGCGGAACTGCAGCGTGTAGCGGTCGAGCGCGCGCACGCCCTCGATGGGACGGTCGTAGTCGAAGGGCTTCCTGCCGTCGATCGCCTCCTGGCGCAGCGCGGCCAGGCCCACGTACTTGTCCTCGGCCATGCCGGTCCACACCGGGCTCTTGTTGGCCGGGTCGGCGAAGCGCTTGAACGTGTAGACGTAGTCCTCGGCCACCAGCTCGCGCTTCCTTCCCTTGAACGCCGGGTCGTCGGCGAAGTGGATGCCCGGGCGGATCTTCATCGTCCACGTGCGGTAGTCCTCGGAATGCTGCGGCATGCCGTCGGCGGTGAGCGGCTTGACCTTGATGGGGCGCGCGAGGTGGTCGAACTTGTAGGGCGCCTCGAAGATGTGCGGCGTGAGGGTGCGCGAGTACAGGTCGTTCACCTTCGCCGGGTCGAAGCTGCTCTCGGCCACCTCGAAGGCATAGCGCAGCACCTTCGGCGCGTCGGCCGCGTGCGGCGCGGCCGCGCCGCAGAGAAGGGCGAGGGCGAGGGCGAGGCGGGTCGTCGGGGATGCAGTCATGTCAGCTCACTTGGCGCGCTTGGCGTATTCGTCGAGGTCGATGTCCACGGTGTGCCACCACTCCTGCCAGAACACCGGCCGGCGATAGCCCACGAGCCAGGGGTACGCCATGTCGGTGACGATACGGTGCACCCTGAACTTGTACGGCATGTAGGCGAGCGACAGCTTCTTCGCCTGCACGAACAGCGCCTCGCGCTCGGGGCCGTCCTCGATCACCCGCATGCGTTCGAGCAGCGCGTCGAACGCGGGCAGCCGGAAGCGCGCGAGGTTCTGCCCGCCGATCTGCCTGCCCTCGAAGCGCGCCAGCGCGCCCTGGCCGTCCGAGCTCGCGGCCACGCCGCCGAGCTGCCAGATCGCCACCTTGCCGGCGCGCGCCGCCTTCATGTTCTCGGGCCACTGGGCGATCTCGAACGCGATGCGCAGCCCGAGCCGGTCCATGTCCTTCTTCGCGAGCTCGTTGAACTGGCGCGAGCGCTGGTCCGACTCGGTGGCCAGGCGCAGCACGAGCGCAGAGCCGTCGGGCTGCTCGCGCCAGCCGTCGCCGTCGCGGTCCACGTAGCCGTACAGGTCGAGCAGCGCCTTCGCGCGCGCCGGGTCGAAGTCGCTGAATTCGCTCTTCCACGCCGGGTCGTAGCCCGAGGTGAACGGCAGGATCGGCGACTGCGCCGGCAGCGCCTGGCCGCGCCGCAGCTGCCGGATCTCCGCCTCGATGTCGAGGCCGAGCGAGATGGCCCGGCGCAGCGCGATGCGGTGCGGCGTGTAGCCGCCCACCGTCGGGTCCTCCATGTTGAAGAAGTACAGCGTGCTGCCCGTCTCCACCTGCCGGTACCCGCGCACCCCCTTCCGCGCCAGGTTGGGGGCCACGCGCCCGCCCGGCATCGCCATGGCGATGAACTGCGCGTCCACGCGCTCGATGAAGTCCGCCTCGGCGTTGACGAACGACAGCCAGCGCGGCTGCTGCTCCTCGATGATCGAGACCTCGACGCGGTCGATCATCGGCAGCCGGCGGCCCTTGAGCCGCGCGAGGATGGCCTGCCCCTCGGCGTCGCCCGGCGCGGGCTCGGCGTCGTAGAGCACCTCGCGGTAGTCCGGGTTGCGCTCCAGCGCGATGAGCGAGCTGCGGCGCCACTGCGCCAGCTTGAACGGGCCGGTGCCCACCGGATGCGCGTCGACCTGGTCGCCGTAGTGCTCCACCACCTCGCGCGCCACCGCGCCGAACAGGTCGCTCGCGGCCAGCCCCTCGGCGAAGCGCGGCCGCGGTTCCTCGACGCGGTACTGCACCGTGTAGCGGTCGAGCGCGCGCACGCCCTCGATCGGCCGGTCGTAGTCGAACGGCCGATTGCGCTCCAGCGCTTCCTGGCGCAGCTGCGCGAGGCCGAGGTACTTCTCCTCCGCCACGCCGGCCCAGATCGGGCTCTTGTTGGCCGGATCGGCGAAGCGCTTCAACGAGTAGACGTAGTCCTCGGCCACCAGCTCGCGCCGGCTGCCCTTGAACGCCGGGTCGTCGGCGAAGTAGATGCCGGGCTTGATCCGCACGGTCCACGTGCGGAACCCGTCCGCGTGCTGCGGCATGCCGTCGGCGGTGAGCGGCCTCACCTTCACCGGGCGCGCCAGCGGGTCGTAGCGGTACAGCGACTCGAAGATGTGCGGCGTGATGGTGCGCGAATAGAGGTCGCTCACCTTCGCCGGGTCGAAGCCGGTCTCCGCGATGGGCAGCGCATAGCGCAGCACCTTCTGCGCGGCGCCGGCGGACGCGCCGTCGCCGGCGGCCAGGCCCGCCGCCGCGGTCAGCGCGAGCAGCAGCGCCGCGAGCCGACGCGCGACGACACTCATCGGCGCCCCCTTCGGAGCGGCCGTGCGGTGGCGCTCATGTGTGCACCCTCGCGCTGCGCGCGGTCCCGCCGAGCGGGACGGAGCGCCACCTTCGGAGCGGCCGTGCGGTGGCGCTCATGGCGCCCGCCGCACCAGCTCGGCGGTGTCGATGTCGATGTAGCGCCAGAAGTCGCGCACGAAGACGTTGCGGTGGTAGCCCACGACCCACGGCTGCGCCAGGTCGGTCCAGATGCGGTGCACGTGCACCTTGTACGGCATGTAGGCGATCATCAGCTTCTTCGCCTCGGTCATCGCGGCCATGCGCTCGGGGCCGTTCGGCAGGCGCTTCTGCCGCTCGTAGAGGAGATTGAAGGCCGGCAGGTCGAAGCGCGCGTGGTTGCCCTGCCCCTTCGACGGCCCGTACCCCAGCACCAGGAAGGCGCCGCCGTCGGGGTCGGTGCTCCAGCCCATGCCCCACATCATCAGCTTGCCGGCGCGCGAGGCCTTGAGGTTCTCGGGCCACTTCGCGAAGTGGAACACCATGCGTACCCCGATGGCGTCCATGTTCTTCTGCCAGAGCGTGACGAGCTGGCGGTTGAAGTCGTCGGGCTGGGTGTGGTAATCCAGCACGAGCGGCGAGCCGTCGGGCTGCTCGCGCCAGCCGTCGCCGTCGCGGTCGACATAGCCGTGCATGTCGAGCAGCGCTTTCGCCTTGGCGCGGCTGAACTCGCTCATCTCGCTGCGGAACGCCGGGTCGTAGCCCCAGGTGTTGGGGCCGATGGGCGACTGCGCCGGAATCGCCTGGCCGCGGCGTGCGACGCGGATCTCCTGCTCGATGTCCACCGCGAGCGCGATGGCGCGGCGCAGCGCGACCTTCTGCGGCGCGTAGCCGCCCACCACCGGGTTCTCCATCGCGAAGTAGGACAGCGACGCGTCCGCCCGCGCGTAGCGAACCGCGTAGATGCCGCGCTTCTCGAGGTTCGGCGCGATGCGGTTGTTCGGGATCGCCACGTGCGTGAAGTCCTCGGGCACCTGCTCCATCACGTCCATGTCGCCGCGCAGGAACGACAGCCACCGCGGCTGGCTCTCCTCGACGATGTGCACCTCGACGCGGTCGATCATCGGCAGCGTGCGCCCGCGCAGCGCCTTCGCCGCGGCCCGGGAGAGCGGATCCTCGACGGCCGGCTCCTCGTCGTACACGACCGTGCGATAGCCGGGGTTGCGCTCCAGCACGATGAGCGAGCTGCGCACCCAGCGCGCCAGCCGGTACGCGCCGGTGCCCACGGGGTGCTCCATGATGCGCTCCCCATAGGACTCCACCACCTCGCGCGCCGTGCCCGGGATGAGGGTGGGGTCGGTGAGCGCGTCCTGCACGAAGCGCGGGCTCGGCTCCGCGAGCCTGAAGCGCAGCGTGTAGCGGTCGAGCGCGCGCACGCCCTCGATCTCGCTGTCGTAGTCGAACGGCTGGCCGCCGAGCGCGCGCTCGCGCAGCCCGTCGAGCCCCAGGATGGCGTGCTCCTGCAGCGCCGACAGGTGCGGGCTCTTCCAGCGCGGGTCGAACACGCGCTTGAGCGCATACACGTAGTCGGCCGCCACCAGCTCGCGCCGCTGCCCCTTGAACGCCGGGTCGTCCGCGAAGTAGATGCCGGGCTTCAGCCGGATGGTGAAGGTGCGGAAGTCGGCCGAGGCCTCGGGCAGTCCGGCCGCGGTGCGCGGGCGCATGCGCACCGGGCGCGCCAGGAATTCCCACTCGTACAGGGAATCGAAGATGTTCGCGACGATGATGCGCGAGTACAGGTCCGTCAGCTGCGGCGGGTCGAAGCCGGACTCGGCGATGCGGAACGCGTAGCGCAGCACCTTCTGCGCCGGCGCGGCGCCGGGCGCGTCGCCGGCGCCGGCGGGGCGCGCCGGCAGCGCGGCCAGCAGGGCAAGCAGGGCGATCGCCAGGATGCGGCTCGACATGGGGTCCTCGTGGGAGCTCGGTGAACGAGTGGCGGCCGCTCGGGTCGGGCAGCGCCGGCATCGGAGGGACAAGTCTAGAGCCGCTGCGCGGCCCGACACCAGCGCGGGGCGAGAAGGCGTGCACGGGCAAACCTGGAGGGGAAGCGCGGGCCTCGCCCCCTAGACTCGCGGGCGCCTGCACAATCCCCCCTTTGCGCCCGCCGCAGCCCGGCCGCGCCACGAGCGCCGCGGTGGCCGCCGCGGGCGCTCCCGAACCCCCCCGAAGAGGAGTCCTTCAACGCCATGGCGGCCTACCTGATCAGACGCCTCTGGCAGATGGTCCCGACGATGATCGGGGTCGTGCTGCTGGTGTTCCTGCTGTTCAAGGGCTTCGGCGGCGACCCCGCGGAGATCCTCGCCGGGCTGAACGCCACGCAGCAACAGGTGGAGGCGATCCGCCAGCAGCTCGGGCTCAACGAGCCGTGGTGGGTGCAGCTGTGGATCAACGTCAAGCAGATCGTCACCTTCGAATGGGGCCGCAGCTGGGCCACCAACGAGTCGGTGGCCAACATCTTCGCCACGCGCCTGCCCGCCACGCTGACGGTCATGCTGCCGATCCTGATCCTCGACGCGCTGCTCGCGCTGCCGATCGCGATGTGGGTGGCCTACCGGCGCGGCTCGCTCGCCGACCGCACGATCATGGTGATCACCACCGTCGCGCTGTCGATCTCCTTTCTCGTCTACATCATCCTCGGCCAGTACGTGTTCGGCTTCCAGCTCGGCTGGTTCCCGGTGCAGGGCTGGAGCGACAGCGTGCTGAAGAACCTGGTCACGTACGTGCCGCTGCCGGTGCTGCTCGCGCTGATGGTGGGCATCGCGCCGCAGACGCGCCTGTACCGCACGTTCTTCCTCGACGAGCTGGGGCACGACTACGTGCGCACCGCGCGCGCCAAGGGCATGACGGAGCGCACGGTGCTGTTCAAGCACGTGCTGCGCAACGCGCTGATCCCCATCCTCACGAACATCGGCCTCGCGCTGCCCGGCGTGTTCGTCGGCTCGTTCCTGATCGAGGTGTTCTTCTCGATCCCGGGCCTCGGGCGCGAGGTGATCCTCGCGGTCAACCGCAGCGACTACCCCGTGCTGCAGGCGCTCACCGTGTATCTGGCGGTGCTCACCATGCTCATCAACCTGGCGGTGGACGTGCTCTACAAGCTGGTCGATCCGCGGGTGGTGCTGAAATGAGCGTGGCCCTCGACAAGCCGGGCGACCCGGCGGCTCCCGCGCGCGTCGCGCGCTCCGAGGGCGTGTGGCACGCGGCCTGGCGGCGCCTGCGCGCGGACCGGGTCGGCATGGTGTCGCTCGTCGTGGTGCTGCTGTTCGTCGTGCTGATCGTGCTCTCGGCCACCGGCATCGTCGCGCGGCAATGGCAGCGCGAGGTCGGCGTGCCGAGCGCGCCGCCCTCGATCATGGGGCCGGCGGCGAAGACCGAAGCCGCGGCCATCGAAGGGCCGAAGGGCCCGAACGTCGACATCTCCGACGTCGATCCCCTGGCGCCGCGCTACAAGGAGTGGGAGGAGCGCGCCGCGCGCTACAAGACCGCCGAGGCGCCCAAGGCGCAGACGCTGCCCTTCGGCGGCGACCGGCTGGGACGCGACGTGCTCGCCAAGGCCCTCAAGGGCACGCAGACCTCGGTGTTCGTCGGCCTGCTCGCCGCCGTCGTCGCCACGCTCATCGGCACGCTGCTCGGCGCGCTGGCGGGCTTCTTCGGCGGCAAGGTGGGCGACTTCCTCGAGTGGCTCTACAGCGTGTTCACGTCGATCCCCGAGATCCTGCTGCTGCTGTGCTTCGCGGCGGTGTTCGGCCGCGGCATCGGCAGCGTGGCGTTCATCCTCGCGCTGGTGGGCTGGACGGGCCTGTACCGCCAGGTGCGCGCCGAGTTCCTCAAGCACTCCGTGCGCGACTACGTGCGCTCGGCCGAGGCGATCGGCGCGTCCACGGCATCGCGCATGTTCCGCCACATCCTGCCCAACGTGAGCCACGTGATCCTCGTGCGCATGTCGTTGCTGGTGGTGGGCTTCATCAAGTTCGAGGTCATCCTGTCGTACCTCGGTCTCGGCGTGGGGGTGGACGACGTGTCGTGGGGCACGATGCTCGCCGAGGCGCAAAGCGAGCTGATCCTCGGCCACTGGTGGCAGCTCGTCGCGGCCACGGCGTTCATGGCGGTGTTCGTGACCGCGTTCTCGCTGTTCACCGATGCGCTGCGCGATGCGCTGGACCCCAAGCTGAGAGGGCTCGAGTGATGCTGCTGTCGATCAAGGACCTCACCGTCGCCTTCCGCATGGGCCTGGAGGACGGCGTCATGCGGCGCGCGCAGGCGGTCGGCCGCGTCACCGAGTCGGGCACGGTGGGCGTGAGCTTCGACGTGCCGGAGAACACCACCGTCGCGCTGGTGGGCGAATCCGGCTCGGGCAAGAGCGTGACGGCGATGTCGATCCTCAACCTGCTGCCCGACAACGCCGAGCGCGCCGGCGCCATCTCGTTCATGGGCCGCGACATGCTCGCCGCCTCGCTCGCCGACCTGCAGGGCATGCGCGGCCGCGACATCGCCTGCGTGTTCCAGGACCCGATGACCTCGCTGAACCCGGTGTTCACCGTCGGCCACCAGATCACCGAGCCGCTGGTCAAGCACCTGGGCCTCGCCCCGCGCCCGGCGCTGGCGCGCGCGGAGGAGCTGCTGGTGGAAGTGGGGCTGCCCGAGCCGAAGCGCCGCCTGAACGCCTATCCGCACGAGCTCTCCGGCGGCCAGCAGCAGCGCGTGATGATCGCCATGGCGCTCGCCTGCGAGCCCAAGCTGCTGATCGCCGACGAGCCCACCACCGCGCTCGACGTGACCATCCAGCGCCAGATCCTGGAGCTGCTGGGCCGGCTGAAGGAGAAGCACCGCATGAGCATGCTCTTCATCAGCCACGACCTGGGCGTGGTGGGCGAGATCGCCGACCACGTGGTCGTGATGCGCCAGGGCACGGTGCGCGAGCAGGGCCCGGTCGCGCAGATCTTCTCGAACCCGCGCGACAGCTACACGCAGGCGCTGCTCGCCTGCCGGCCCACGCTCGACAAGCGCGGCGCGCGCCTGATGGTGATCGACGACCACATCGCCGGACGGGCGGCGGCCGCCGCCGGCAAGCCGAAGGACCCGCAGGCGCCCGTCATCCTCGAGGCGACCGGCCTCACCAAGAGCTTCTGGCTGAAGACCGGCGTGTTCGGCCGCAAGCCGTTCCAGGCGGTGCGCGGCGCGAGCTTCAAGCTGCGCCGCGGCCACACGCTCGGCGTGGTGGGCGAGTCGGGCTCGGGCAAGACGACGATGGGCCTCACGCTGCTGCGCCTGCACGAGCCGAGCGGCGGCCCGGCCGGCGGGCAGGTGATGTTCGACGGGCGCGACCTGCTCCAGCTCGGCAGGCGCGAGCTGCTGCCGGTGCGCCGCCGCATCCAGGTGGTGTTCCAGAACCCGTACGCCTCGCTCAATCCCCGCTTCACCGTGGGCCAGGCGCTGATCGAGCCGATGGCGATCCACGGCGTCGGCGCCAGCGCGGCCGAGCGCGAAGCGCGCGCTCGCGCGCTGCTCGGCAAGGTGGGGCTGGACGAGGACGCCATGGGCAAGTACCCGCACGAGTTCTCGGGCGGCCAGCGCCAGCGCATCGCGATCGCGCGCTGCCTCACGCTCAACCCCGAGGTGCTCGTGCTGGACGAGGCGGTGAGCGCGCTCGACGTGTCGGTGCAGGCGCAGGTGCTCAACCTGCTGAAGGACCTGCAGGACGAGCTCGGCCTGTCGTACATCTTCATCAGCCACGACCTGGCGGTGGTGCGCTTCATGGCCGACGAGGTGCTGGTGATGAAGGACGGCGTGGTGGTGGAGCAGGCCGGCGTGGAGGAGATCCTCGACCGGCCGAAGCAGGAATACACGCGCCGGCTGATGAGCGCGATCCCCCGCGGATACCGGGCGGCGGCGTAGTGGCCGGCGCGCCGTCACATCCTGTGCAGCGCGGTAACAACTGCTCGCGATTGCGCCGCGCTTGAGGCGGTCGCCGCCGCGCCGCAGGACGGAATTTGGCCTCGGATGTGGCATGTGTCTCACCTGGACGGCAACGAGGGCATGGCACGGAAGCTGCGCTCGGTCGGAGCACAAGCGTCGAAGGGCTCCGCCCGAAGACGCGCCGATCACAGGACGTCGTTGCCACCATGCCGCTCAAGAATCGCCCCCGTCCCGCCCAGGCCGCTTCACAATGGCGCCGCGCCGCGCCGAGCTGCCGCGGCGGCGCCTCGTCGCTGTTGCGCCTGTCGCAGCCGGGCGCCTCGCGACTGCCGTCCACGTCGGACCTCGGCGGCTGGATCGAGCGAGCGGCTCAAGCCCTCAGGTTCCCCGCCGTGCCGGCGTTCGCGCCGAGCGACTTCGTCGCCTGAATATCGAAGGAGATCGCCATGCCCCCCGTCTTCGTTCCGCGTGCCCCGGTGCTTCCGAGCCCGCGCCAGCCGGGCGAGATCGGGCGGCGCGGCGTCTCGCCGGCCGCCGCGCCGGCCCGCCACAACCAGGTGCTGCAATCGCGCCGCGAGCCGTCGCAGCTGTGCCTGTTCCTGCGCCACGGCGCAATCGACGTCAAGTGACCGGAAACCACTGATCGATTGACGTCCAGGGAGGCGGGCAGACCGAGGTAGGAGAGAGCGAGTCCTCGGCCCCCTGTCCCGCCTCCCTTCTTTTTTCGCGCACACCCCTCAACCGCTCCTCGTTCGCCGCGGCCGCGTGCCGCCTACACTGCGTTGCGCCCGCGGCCAGCCGTCGAGGCAGAACACAAGAACGAGGAGTTCCATGGCCCTCATCCCCGCCTGGCGCGTCGTCGGCGCGCAACCCGGCCGCGTCGTGGCGCCCGACGAGCGGCTGCCCTGGCCGCAGACCGCCGCGCTCGGCGTGCAGCACGTGATCGCGATGTTCGGCGCGACGGTGCTCGCGCCGCTGCTGATGGGGCTCGACCCGAACCTCGCGATCCTGATGAGCGGCATCGGCACCCTCATCTTCTTCCTCGTGGTCGGTGGCCGGGTGCCGAGCTACCTCGGGTCGAGCTTCGCGTTCATCGGCGTCGTCATCGCGGCCACCGGCTACGCGGGCCAGGGGCCCAATCCCAACCTCGGCGCCGCGCTCGGCGGGATCATCGCCTGCGGCGCCCTGGTGGCGCTGATCGGCGCGGTGGTGGCGCTGGCCGGCACGGCGTGGATCGAGGCGCTCATGCCGCCCGTGGTCACCGGGGCGGTGGTCGCGGTGATCGGCCTGAACCTCGCCGGCGTGCCCATCAAGAACATGGCGCCCACCGGCTTCGATGCCTGGATGCAGGCGGTGACCTTCGTGAGCGTCGGGCTGGTGGCCGTGTACACGCGCGGCATGGCGCAGCGCCTGCTGATCCTCGTGGGGCTGGTGGCGGCGACGCTCGTGTACGCGCTGCTCGCCAACGCGCTGGGCCTGGGCCAGCCGATCGACGTCTCGAAGGTGGCGAGCGCGGCCTGGTTCGGCCTGCCCCGCTTCGCCGCGCCGCAGTTCTCGGCGCAGGCCATGCTCCTCATCGCGCCCGTCGCGGTCATCCTGGTGGCCGAGAACCTGGGCCACGTGAAGGCGGTGAGCGCGATGACGGGCCGCAACCTCGACCCGTACATGGGCCGCGCCTTCATCGGCGACGGGCTGGCGACCATGGTGAGCGGTGCGGCCGGCGGCACCGGCGTCACCACGTACGCGGAGAACATCGGCGTGATGGCCGCCACCAAGATCTACTCGACCGCGATGTTCGTGGTCGCCGCGCTCATCGCCATCCTGCTCGGCTTCAGCCCCAAGTTCGGCGCGCTGATCCAGACCATCCCGCTCGCGGTGATGGGCGG
>Ga0075429_100000752_pt1 | contig 25453 bp, 13 predicted proteins | sample RhiMetdeltSRZDD3_FD_75295 | JGI IMG/M metagenome (GOLD analysis project Ga0075429, IMG submission 75295) | Populus rhizosphere microbial communities from Tennessee, USA - Rhizosphere MetaG P. deltoides SRZDD3 | ecosystem: Host-associated > Plants > Roots > Rhizosphere > Soil | place: USA... | reverse complement strand
TCCCTGCCCCCAGGAGTCGGGAGGGCAGAGACGGGATCGGGCGGCTGCTCAGGGATGCGATTTCTGGCGACTCGGTGCTGCGCTCGCGATGCATGACGAACCTCCGGTTCCCCGCTGATGACCAGACGAGGAAAGCCTGTCCTTGGCGCTTCGAGGCCGTACTGGGCGATGCCGTGCGTGGACCCTAGGTCCAGAACTTGGCAATTGTCAACGCCAGTCGGCTGGACGCCTCTACCCCGGTGGAACTCACGGGACGGGCGTGGAGGTCGAGTAAGCGTTGCGATGCGGGGTATCGGCGCGCGATTCAGCAGTCCGCTCGGATTCCCGACGAACGCGGCGCCCGCCCACGTTGCTCCAAACGGAGAACGATGCCGTCAGAAAACGGGCCGGGGGCGCCACGATCAGCGCCCCCGGCCCGCACGGCAGTTGCTATGCGATTAGAACGAGTACGTCGCCGACACACGGCCGAACGGCTGGCCGGTCGGGTTGTTCCACGAGTTCGCGATCGGGTTGTTCCAGAAGTTCGGCTCGAGCGTCGCGTCCATCTGGAGCGAGCCCAGCTTCACACCCAGACCCATGTCGTAGGTGAACGAGTGGGTCTTGACCGTCGTCGGATCGTTGGCCTGGAGGTTCTCGGTCTTGAACGAGTAGAACAGCGCGTTCTGCGCGCCGAAGCGAAGCGTCAGCCACGAGTTGACGTGCGTCTCGAGCGCCATGAAGACGTTCGGGGAGAACGTCTCGCTGAGGCTCGTCGTGGGGCCGCCGGACGGCGTGTTCTCACCCTTGTTGCCCGCGAACTGGGCACCCAGCACGAACAGGTCGTCCGTACCCAGGGTCCAGTTACCCGCGATACCCAGCTCCCAGCCGGTCAGCTTCGAGCTGACGTTGTTCGCCGGGGTGACCGCGTCCGCGGTGGACAGGTCGAAGGAGTAGATCTTGGCGACCGGGGCGATCATCAAGCTGCTGCCCGCCTTCATCATGCCGCGGAGCGCCAGCTCATAGGTCGTGCCGCCGTCATCCGCCACCGGAGGGGTGTCGAACGAGCGGTTCTGGTACAGGCCGGCGAGCTCCACGTCCGTGTTCTCGTTCATCGCAAAGCCGTAGCCGACGCCGAAGCCCCAGACGTTGCGGTTGCCGTTGGCGCCCTCGGCCGTGCCCGTGGCGTCCTCGACCGAGAAGAACGACCGGTTGAGGCGCAGACCCAGGCTGCCGTTGCCCATCTTACGGCCCCACATCAGGTCCAGTGCTTCGCCGTTCGAGTTCGGGTCGCCGAAGAAGTTCGAGGTCGCGAACGAGCTGGCCGACGTGGCCTGGCCCAGCGCCGGGTGGAACCGGCGAAGGTGCACACCCCAGGTGCCCATACGGCCCTCGAACAGGTTGCCGAGGACAGCGCCCATGGACTCATTGCCGTCGGTCGGCTCGACGTACACCAGGTTACCCACCGAGCTCACACCCGAAACGTAGGTGTAGATACCCGTGTAGTCCTTGATGTAGTCGCCCGGAACATTCATACCGGCGACACGACCCGGGGACGCGAAGGCGACCGCGGGGATCACGGCCAACAGGGAAAGGGCGCTCAGGATACGAGTCATTCGCTTATGCATGTTGTTCACTGCCTCCTTGCGAGAAGTCGGTGATAGCTACTGATGCCTCGATGTACCGGGGGCACGGAATGACCCCGCCGGCCTACACGTGGATTCGGTAGCCCACCTCCTTTCGCCATGGTTTACTGCCGGACATGCGAAAAGCTCCTTCTCATCCGTGCGAAGGAGCCGCGAAGATGTCAGAGCCAGGTTGCGTCCCTCGGATGAAGGATCCTGGCGCACGTCCGGCCGGGAAGGTAGGGACGGTCCGGCCGGGGTGTCAAGCGGAGATTCGGCCAAAACCCGTGTTACTGACCCGGATTTCTCATCGTTTCCGGAGTCGGTACCAGCCCATGAACTGCGGCAACAGATCCTTGTCGCACAACGGGTTGCTCGGCGTGATGCTGGCGATCGCAACCCGCCCCCGGCAGTGCGCGAAGTACCCCCCGCCGAGGGCGATTCCGACGTGGCTGGCTGGCTCCCCGGGCCGCCGGAAGAACGCCAGGTCTCCCGGGCGGGACTCCGACCGCTCGGAGCGCCGAGTCGAGACCCGACACTGGTCCCGAGCGTCGCGCGGCAGCGCAATGCCCTGCTCGAGCAGCACCTGCTGCACGAATCCCGAGCAGTCATACCCGGCCGGACTGCGCCCTCCCCAGAGATACTGCACGCCCAGCAGCGAGCTGATGCGCGCCTCGAGCGACGGCCGGCGCTTGGTCGCGAGCGCCGAGGACTCCAGCTGCCCGCGCCGGCCGTCCGGAAGCTCCACCTGGACCCATCCATTCCTGGGGCCCGAGGCGATGAGTCGGCCGCCGAGGTAGACCGGCGAGACCGACACGCCGCGGCCGGGACCTGAGCGCACACACGCGGCCGCCACCGCGATCACACCGCGGGCGCGCCGTCGCCAGCTCAGCGCGCGAGCCCGCGTGGCGGGCACCAGCCCCCAGCCTCGGACCCAGCCGACGTAGCCGTCGGCCTCGTTTCGAACCCGCACCCAGCCGTCGCGGGAGCGGCGGCTCACCAGCACCACCGTCTCACCCAGCAGCAGCTGGGAGCCCAGTTCAGCCGCATGTCGTGGCTCGGCCCGCACATCCAGCAGCGGCAGTGAAACGACCGCGTGCGACATCCGGTTCGCTGCAGGCATTCCCGGTCGGCCTCCCTCGCGGTCCTCGCGTCTTGCGGCGGTCACTCCGCCGGAGGATTCGAGAGCGTGAACCGGCCGAATCCCTCGCGGTCCATGAACACCAGCCGACGATAAGGCTGGTTGTAGTACCAGATCTCGAGCCCGGGTGTGGTCGCCGAGGCCTGGCGCTGCTCGACCTGGTCCGGTGGGCCGTAGCGGATGTAGATGCGCCCCATGTCCGAGCGCCAGCCCGGACCGAAGCCCAGGAAGTGCTGGTCGGCATACCGCAACCGCCGGAAGAACTCGATCTGGTACTCGTTCCGGGCGGTCTCGGGCGTGGGGTCGCGGCGGCGCCAGAACGCCTCCCACCTGGCGGCCTGCTCTTCGGGCTTCAAGTTGCTCATCGCGTTCACCTCCGAGGAGGGTGCGATGTAGGCGAGCGCCTCCAGCAGCTCCTCGAACGCGCGGCCGTGCGGGGGGCCGCTCTCCTCCACCTCGAACGTGCGCGACGTGCGCCACTGCGTCTTGCCATCGCGCAGCTCGAGCTCGAACGTGTATTGCCCCAGGAACAGCTCGCGGTACGCCGGCTTGAGCACCACCGGCTCGGTCGAGCGCTCCACGGTCACGGTACTGTCCCCGTCGCCCTCGTGGCCGCCCGACTCGTCCACGATGCGCCAGTGGTAGCGGTACTGACGGGGCCACGGGCCCGCGCGGCGATCCATGACCACGGCGCGCACGCCCAGGTCGCCGGATTCCGAGCCGAAGGCGCGGGAGGGCACGGGCGTGAACGCTCCGTCGGCGCCGACTACACCCAGCTCCAGGTCGGCGAAGCCCACCGGCACCTTCGACAGGTCGCGCACCTGGAACTGGTCGCTCACCTCACTCACCTCGCGGGCCCGGACGTCCTGCACGGCGACGCGCACCTGGTAGTTGGCCGGCGGCACCTCGAACTCGCGGGTGACCATGAGCAGGTTGCGATACGAGACGGTGGTCGCGTGGTCCACCACCTTGATCCGGCGCTCCCAGGAGTCGCCGTAGAGCCGCTTGGGCCCGCGATCGGGCCGGAGCTCCACCATGAATCCGGCCCCAGCAGTGTAGGCGCCGGCGTCTCGCTCCCAGTTGAGCTCGCTGTAGGGAACGCTGATCGTCACGCGGACGCGGGCCCTCGTCGTCGAATCCACCGTCACCGACAGGTCGGCCGTGAAGTAGGGCGGCTGGAAGGCGCGCAGCACGGGCCGGTCCGAGTCGGCGGCCCGCACGATGGGCGCGGCGGACCACGCGAGGCCGAGGGCGGCGAGCACCGCGAGCGACGGGCGACGGAGGTCGGAGTGGGACACTGTTCATCCAAGTTAGCACATCAGTCAGGCCGCGCGACGCGTCGCGGGCGGGCGCATCACCCCGGCCGACCACCGCAGCCTGGCGCACGCCGGCCCGCGTCCCGAGCACCCTGCGGCCGCGGGGTTTCGCTTGACGTCCACCCCCTTCGTGAGCGGAAATACCCACTGATCGGGCCGTCCCTTCGCCGGGAAGTTGAGGTACGCTCACTTCGTGAGATCCGTCACCCGCTTCCGTGCCGTGCTGCGGCTGGCGCCCCTGTGCCTGGCCTTGGCCTCCCCCCCCGTGCGCGCCACCATGCCGCCCCCCCAGGGCCCCGTCGCGCCCGAGGTCGCTGCGGCGTTCGAAGCCGGCCTGTTCGCGGTGCCCGAGCAGGGCCACGGACTCGAGACCAGCGCGGGAACAGCCGAGTGGAAAGTGCCCGTGATCCGCATCGCGTTCACCGACAGTGCACTCGTGCACCCGAAGCTGCTGCTCGAGCAGCGCATGTTCGACACCACCGGCGCGGTGCCGACCGGCTCCATGGCCGAGTATTACCGCTGGGCGTCGCGCGGCCGACTGCGCGTGACCGGCGAAGTCGTGGCCACCCTGCTGCTGCCGCGCGACCGCAACTATTACGCCTACGATGCATGGGGTGTGAACGCGATCGGCACACCGAACAACTCCTACGGACTGTTCCGCGAGGCCGTCAAGGCATGTGACGGCACGGTCGACTTCTCGCGCTTCGACCGCGACCGGGATGGCTTCGTGGACATGCTGTATCTCGTGCACGCTGGACCGGGCGGGGAGACGACGGGACACCCCCGTGACCTGTGGTCCATCACGTCGCGCGCCAGCTCGGGCTGGAGCAACGGCAACCCGTTCGAGACCAATGACCTGGTCCCGGGATCCTCCGTGCAGCACATTCGCATCGACCGCTTCACCATCGTGCCCGAGCTCTCGACGCTGCACCCCGGACAGCTGTCCGAGATCGGCGTGTACTGCCACGAGTTCGGGCACACGCTCGGACTGCCGGACCTCTACGACACGTCGGCCTTGGGCGGTGCCGCGAACGTGGGCCCGGGGAACTGGTCGCTCATGTCCACCGGGGCGTACGGCGGGAACGGCTACACACCCGAGTCCCCTTCGCACCTCGGGGCATGGCCGCTCGTGTGGCTCGGCTGGGCCGATCGCCTGCGCCCCTCGCAGGACACGACGCTCGTGCTCGCGCCGGTCACGGACGGCGGGCCTGTGCTGGACTTCTGGTTCCAGGGCGAGGATGCGCCCGAACACTTCCTGATCGAGACACGCATGCGCGACCAGTTCGATCGCGACCTCGAGGAGGAAGGACTGATCATCACCCAGGTGGATGAGGCCCTGGTGGGTTCGCGCATCGGCGCGAACACGATCAACACCGGCCCGACTCCCGGACTGCGACTCCTCGAGGCGGATGGCGACTTCGACCTGTTCCGCGGGGCCAATCGCGGGGACCCGGCGGACCCGTTCCCCGGGCTGCGAAAGCGCACGCACCTCGACGACACCACTGTCCCGAGCGCGCGCACGTTCCTCGGAGCCCCCACGAACATCGCGCTCGAAGACATCGCCCGCGCCGGCCGGAACATGACGGTGCGTGTGCGCGTGCGCGCTCCGGGCTGGCAGGCCGCGCGCCCGCTCGCGCCGGGCGGCTCGGTGCCGCTCGAGGTGTACGGTCCCGCGCCGCGCTCCGCGATCTCGCCGACCGGGCGGGCCTGGCTCGTGACCAGTGAGCTCACGGGCGGCGTGCCGCGTGTGGTGCTGCGCGAGCGGCCCTCGGTCGGCTCGTGGGGACCGCCGCTGGTGATCGATCGCGGAACCGGATCGGCGATCGAGCCCACGATCGCACGCGTCGGGGCGGATGACGTGGTCGTGGCCTGGATCGAGAACAATGGCGGCCCCGGCCAGCTCGTCTTCCGCTCACGAGTGCGTGGATACTGGTCCGAACCGCGTGTGCTCACGCCTCAGACCGAAGGTTGTGCCGCGCCGGCCATCGCTTGTGACGCGCGCGGCCGCGTCTACCTGAGCTGGCTCGAGCAGGTGGGCTCGGATCGCGAGCTGCGATTCCTCCAGTTCCTCTATGCGGCACCCTATGGCCAGCCGACGACGCTGACCGCGCCCGTGGACGCTCCCACCGCGCCCGCCATCACGGCCGCCGGCGACGGACATGCCTACGTGCTGTGGGCCGACCTCGGCACCGGCAAGCATATCGTCTACGCCTCGCGCTTCAGTCCGGACAGCGGCATGAGTGCGCGCTTCGCTGTCGGTCCCGCGTCCGCATACGCGCAGCCCGCGGTCTCGGCGGTCGTGGAAACGACCGGCGTACTGCACGCGGTCTGGCAGGTGAGCCCGGGATCGGGCAGCGAGATCCACTACCAGCGCCGGGGCCTCACCGGGCGTCCATCGCCGCGCGACACCACGCTCGACGCGCTCGGGGATGGGCTGCAGAACCCGCGTATCGCGATCGACCCGCAGGGCGGAGTTCACGTGGCCTACGAGCGCTCGGTCGCGGATGGCCAGCAGGTGCGCTACAAGCGCCGGCATCCCCAACTCGGATGGGACCATCGCGCGACCCAGGTCTCGGAGGCGAGCGACTTCACCACGGGTTCGATCGAGCTGTTGCCGATCTCGAGCGGGAACGTCACCGTGACCTGGCTCGGGTATGACGGCGTCGTGCAGGGCCTGCGCGAGCGCGTGCGCACGCTGGACGGCGCACAGGTGACGTCGGTGGAGACGCGCCCGGCAGTCCCGTCGGCGCTGCTGCTCGCGGCCGGCCCCAACCCACTGCGCGCGGGACAGCCCCTGGAACTCGCGGGCCTCGCGCTCAGGCCCGGCGCGGTCGTGGACCTGATGGACGCGGCCGGACGCCGGCTCGTCTCGCTTCGTGCGGACGATCGCGGCGTGGCTCGCTTGCCGGCCGACAGAACGCGCACGCTGGCCCCCGGGCTCTACTTCGCACGCGTGCGGGACGGCGCAGCGACGGGCCGGGTCGTGGTGCTCCACTGACGCTCGACGCGCCGGCATGGATGCTGGCGGGCTCGCTCCTCCTGGGCGGGCTGTTGCCGCTCTCCCCCAACGCGCGCGCGAACTGGGCCCCCTGCGGTGCGTGGCGACTGCCCGTGGGCGACCCCTACGAGCTCCGCGTCGAGCGCCCGCTGTCGCCGGGACCGTTCTTCCTGTTACGCGGTGTGGAGTGGGACGGCGGCCGCGCGTCGCATCAGGGAGCCGACATCGGCTGTGGTGCCTCGGGCGGCCTCGTGCGCGCGGCCGCCGCGGGCATCGTCGTGCGCGTGGCCGACCATGGCGAACACGGTGGCTACGGCACGAACGTGGTGCTCGCGCACCGACTCCCGGGCGGCGTGCTCGCGTACTCGGTGTACGCGCACCTGAGGACCGCCTCCATCCGCGTGCGCTCCGGACGATTCGTGCCGGCCGGCACCGTGCTCGGGCGAGTCGGCATGACCGGCCGCGCCACGACTCCGCACCTGCACTTCGAGGTCCGCACCGCCCGCGATCCGAGCGAGCGCTGGGAGCTGTCGAACGTCGAGGATCCACTGGCCTTCGTCGACGAGCGGCTGCCGTCGCACCGCGGCGACACCACGGGTGTGGCCGCGTACCTGGAGTGGGCCGAGCTCAGCTCGGTACTGCCGAGCGGCGCGCAGGGCGACGACGTGCTCTCGCGCCCACGATGGTGGCGCATGCTCGCGGTGACCGGGCGCGGCACCCTGGTGGACCCCGACCTGCCCGCGGGTGAACTGCGCGATTCGCTCATCGTCGCTGGACTGCTGCCGAAGAGCGCGTCGGAGCGCGGCGAGGGCGATGCGCTGGACTGGCCCGAACTCGCGAGTGACCTGAACCGGCTGCGCAGCGCGCCACTGCGGGGCGGCACGGCACCCTTACGACGCGCGCCGCACCGCGCGGTGTGCAAGGCGCAGTTCGGTACACCCACACCCACCAAGCGCACGTCGGAACTGAGCGGCCGGGCCGCTCGCCCGTCGCTCACCGATGCGGTGCTGCTGCTCGCCGACCTCGCAGGTCCGCGGCCCGAGCCGCCGAAGAAGCCCGCACCCGCGGCCACGAAGCCCGTCGCACGGGCCGACTCGCTCGCGCGCGTCTCGCGTGCGCCGGCGACCGCCGACTCTGCGGCGAAGGCCAAGCGCTCGCCGGGCAGGGCGGACAGCGTCGCGAAGCCTGCTCCCAAGCCGAAGTCCGCAACGGCGAAAGCCGACAGCATGGCGAAAGCGAAGGCGAAGCCAACATCGGCCAAGCCCGACAGCTCGGCGGCCTTGAAGCGTGCGCCCGTCCAGCCCGAAGCCACGAAGTCCGCGAAGCCGCCAGCGGCCAGGGTCGACACCACCAAGCCGGCGAAAGCATCCGCGAGCAAGCCCGACACCACGACCAAGGCGAAGCGACCGCCGGCCAAACCGGACACGGCCGCGAAGTCGGCGAAGTCCCCGGCGAAGGTCGACAACGTGACCCAGGCGAAGCGTCCGCCGGCCAAGGTCGACAGCACCACGAAAGCGAAGCCGGCGTCCGCCAAGGCCGACACCACGAAGAAACCCAAGCCGGCGTCGGCGAAGGCCGACAGCGCGACCAAGGCGAAGCGACCGCCGGCCGGCGCGCCAGCGCGCGCCCCGAGCCGGCCCGACACCGCGGCCTCTTGACGCTGCCTGCGCGCGGGTGGCAATGTGCCGCGCGTTCGTACGACTTGGCGATGCGGGGACGAGTAGCGCGCCCAAGGTCCCGAGCGAGCCGGGGACGGTGAGAGCCCGGCGGCCCGCTGGACGCACGAAGATCCACCCCGCAACCCGCGCCCGGAGGGCACGGGACGTCACCGGAAGAAGCGCCCAGAACGGACGCGGTAGAACTGGACTGGCTGGCCCCCCAGTGTCGTGAGCGGGCCGGAGCCTCGAGCTCCACGAGGTGCGGCCCGTGAGGGCGGCACGAAGCCGGGTGGTATCGCGGCGCCCCGTCGCCCCGGCGGTTGCCAGGATCCTGCGTGCCGCGCACGCGAGTCCTGGCCGCCGCCGGGGCATCGTGTTGTTCGTCACCGACGGAGGAGCCATGGCGGACCAGCCGAAGAAGCCCGGGTATCGCGACACGCTCAACATGCCCGAGACCGAGTTCCCGATGAAGGCCGATCTCGCCAAGCGCGAACCCGGTCGCCTCGAGACCTGGGCCGCCACGGAGGCCTACGCGACCTTGCGTGCGCAGCGTCGTGGCCGGCCGATGTGGCTGCTGCACGACGGCCCGCCGTATTCGAACAACCACATCCACATGGGCACGGCCGCGAACAAGATCTGGAAGGACGCCGCGGTGCGCCAGGCGTCATTGCAGGGCTTCGACGCGCCCTACGTGCCGGGATGGGACAACCACGGCATGCCGATCGAGACGCAGGTCGGCCGCGAGTTCGCCGAGAAGAAGCAGAAGCCGTCGCGCATCGAACTGCGGCGCGCCTGCCGCGAGTACGCGCAGAAATGGCTCGGCATCCAGCGCGAGGAGTTCATCCGGCTGGGTGGCTGGGGCGACTGGTTCCGGCCCTACCTCACCATGTCACCCGAGTTCGAGGCCGAGATCATCGAGACGCTCGCGCGGTTGCACGCGCGCGGATTCATCCAGCGCGGCAAGCGCTCCATCCACTGGTGCCCGACCGACCGCACCGCACTCGCCATGGCCGAGATCGAATACGCCGACGTCTCCTCCCCCAGCCTGCTGGTGCGATTCCCGCTGCGGAAGGACGCTGACGCGGGAGTCCTCGCACGCTGGCCCGACGCCAGCGCGGTCGCGTGGACGACGACGCCGTGGACGCTGCCCGCGAACCTCGGGCTGATGGTGGACCCGCGGGCCGAGTACGTCGTGGCACGCGTGAACGCGCAGGTGCTGGTCGTCGCGCAGGCGCGACTGGCCTCGCTGGCCGAGCGGCTCGCGGCCCCGGCCGAGACGCTCGCCACCTTGAAGGGGGCCCAGCTGGTGGGGGCGATCTTCGGCGGCCCGTTCGGCAACGACTCGCGCGTCGTGGACGGCTCGCCCTATGTGAGCATGGAGGATGGCACCGGCATCGTGCACACCGCGCCTGGCCACGGCAGCGAGGACTTCATCGTCGGCCAGCGCAGCGGGCTCGGCATCTCGTGCCCGGTGGACGAGGGCGGCCGGTTCACGCCCGAGGTTCCGCACTTCGCCGGTCGCAGCGTGCTGGACGTGAACGATGACATCATCCGCTGGCTCGGCGAGCAGGGCGTGCTGCTGCAATCGTGGACGTTCACGCACAGCTACCCGCACTGCTGGCGTTGCCGCAAGCCGGTGATCTTCCGTGCCACCGACCAGTGGTTCATGATCGTGGATCACGACGGCCACCGCGAGCGCTGCATCGAGCAGATCGAGCGTGCCGTGCGCTGGGACCCGGACAGCTCGCGCAACCGCATCCGCGAAGCGGTGCGGAGCCGGCCCGACTGGTGCATCTCACGCCAGCGCAGCTGGGGCGTCGGCATTCCCGCGGTCTACTGCGAGGCCTGCGGAGTGCCTTCGCTGGACGCACGCGTGCTGAGGCTCGCCGCCGCGCAGGTGCGCGCGGCCGACTCCGACGTCTGGTACGAGAAGCCGCTCGAGACGTTCCTGCCCGAGGGCTACGCGTGCCCGGCCTGCCAGTCGAAAGGCCCGTTCCGCCGCGAAGAGGACGTCTTGGACGTGTGGTTCGATTCGGGCAGCACGCATCGCGCCATCCAGGTGTCCCACCCCGAGCTGCGCCCGGCCTGGGAGGAAGCACGCCGCAGCAAGGCCGAGGTGCTGTATTTCGAGGGGCCCGACCAGCACCGTGGCTGGTTCAACTCCTCGCTCATGGTGGGCGTGGGCGCCGAGAATGCTGCGCCGTATACGGCGGTGGCGACCCACGGCTGGGTGCTGGATGCCTCCGGGCGTGCCATGCACAAGTCGCTCGGCAATGTCGTGAGCCCGCTCACGCTCATCGAGAAGTACGGCGCCGACGTCGTGCGCTGGTGGGCCCTCGCCACCGACTGGCGGGGCGACGTGCGCGTCGGCGACGAGATCTTACAGAGAGTGGCCGACGCCTACCGCAAGGTGCGCAACACGCTGCGCTTCCTGCTCGGCAATCTCTCCGACTTCACGCCCGCCGAGAGCGTGCCGGAGGCACGACTCCTCCGGACGGATCGCGCCTTCGCCGATCACCTCACCGCGCGGCTGGCGCGCATCCGTGGCGAGTGGACCGCGCTCCAGTTCCACCGCGCGCTCGACCAGGTGGTGGACCTGTGCACGGTGGACCTCTCGGCCGTCTACCTCGACGTCGCGAAGGATCGCCTCTACACGCTCGCCCCCGGCGACGCCGCGCGGCGCTCGGCGCAGACCGTGCTGTGGCAGGCGCTCCACGACCTCACCGTCGCGGTCTCGCCGGCGCTGGTGTTCACGGCGGACGAGGCCTGGCAGTCGCATGCCGGGCTCACGGCCGAATGCGCGAGCGTGCACTTCGCCGAGTGGCCCAAGCGCGAGGAGGCCGGACGGACGAGCGACGCGTGGATGTTCCTGCGCCAAGTGCGCGAGACGGTGAACGCCGCCATCGAGCCGCTGCGCGCCGCGAAGACGCTCGCCACCACGGCCGAGGCCGAGATCACACTGCACGCCCCGCGCGCGTGGACCGACCGGCTCTCGGCACTCGGCGACGAGCTGCCGGCGCTGCTGATCGTGGCGGACGTGGTGCTGGAGCCGGCCTCAGACGGCGCCGAGCCGCGTGTCGAGGTGCGGCGGACCGCGCGCGCCAAGTGCGACCGCTGCTGGATGTACCGCGCCGACGTGGGCCAGGACGCCTCGCAGCCGGGGTTGTGCTCACGCTGCACGGGAGCGCTGGCCGCGCGCAGCTGAACGGCGGGCACGAGCCCGGGGACCGTGCCGGTGCCGCCGGTCAGGCGGTGCCGGCGAGCCGCGCTCCGCGCTCGCCGCACGCCGGACGCGTCAGCGCTTCCCCTCGTCCAGGTGCAGTTCGGCCTGGGGCGGGTACAGGCGCTTCAGGCGCGCGACCAGGTCGCGGAACGCGGGGGTATCGCCCTGCATGGGCACGCGCTCGGTGTCGATCTCGATCACCTCCTGATCGAGTGCTGCGCGCGCCATCCAGCTGTCGTAGGCGTTGTTCAGCCGCTGGATGTAGTCGATCCCGATCGACTTCTCGCTGTCGCGGCCGCGCCGCGAGATGCGGTCCATCAGCGCGGGCGGGCTGGCCTTCAGGTACACGATCAGGTCCGGCGGGCGCAGGAACCCCACCATGCAGTCGAACAGGGCGATGTAGTTCTCGTAATCCACGTCGGTCATCGCCCCCTGTTGCCACAACGTGCGCGCGAAGATCTCCTTGTCCTCGTAGATGGTGCGGTCCTGGATGAACGGCAGCGCGCTCTTGCCGATCTCCACCTGCGCCTTGAAGCGCTCGCCCAGGAAGTAGATCTGGAGGTGGAAGCTCCAGCGCGGCATGTCCTTGTAGAACGGGTCCAGGTACGGGTTCTGGAACACCGGCTCGTAGTGGGCCGGCCAACCCAGCTGCTCCGAGAGCCGGTTGGTCAGCTCGGTCTTGCCGACCCCGATATTGCCCGCGATCGCGAGGAAGAAACCCGTTTTCATGGAACTGCTGACCCTCGACGGAAGCTTGGCAGAGGCCTGTCCGATCCCGCGCCAAAATGTGACGGTTCCCGGACTTTTCGGGCCCGGCGGAGTGCCATGATTTCTTCGTCGCACGGCACCGCGTGGCTCGCGAAAAAACCGCGAACCTTCCCGCCGCGCCGGGCGTCTATGCAAGAGACGACTTCGTACATTTCGGGGGGCGAGTTCAAAGAACCTCGCGTGCGGCCCGCGACTCCGAGAACGTAGCCCCCCATAATCTTGAAGACCCCGTCCGGCGGCGCCGGGCGGGGTCTTCGCTTGGGGGCGCAGGGGCTGACGCTATGGGCGCCGAGCCTCGAGCGTCAACTGGCGCCGCCGTCCTCTTCCTCGAGCTCCTCGGCGAGTCCCGGCCGGCGGAAGCGCGCCGCATCCACGTTGTGCTTCTTGAGCAGATCGTGAAGCGTGGGGCGGCTCACGTCGATGTCGCGTGCGGCGCGCGTGACGTTGCCGGCGTTGCGCGTGAGCGCGTCCACCAGCAGCCGCCGTTCGGCCTCGTCGCGCGCGCTCTGCAGCGTCGGCAGCGGATCGGCCGTACCGCCGGCCGACTGCAACTCGAGGTCCTCGGGCCGCAGGTACGCATCCTGGGCGAGGATGACCGCGCGCTGCACGCGGTTCTCGAGCTCGCGCACGTTGCCGGGCCACGGGTGCGCCATGATCGCGCGCAACGCGGCCTGCGTGAATCCCTTGAGCCGCCGCTTGTGCTGGCGGCCGTAGAACTCGAGGAAGTACTCGGCCAGCAGCCGCAGGTCGTCGCCGCGTTCGCGCAGCGCGGGCACGTGGATCGCGATCACGCCCAGGCGGAAGTACAGGTCCTCGCGGAAGCGACCGTCGCCGATCAGGGCCTTCAGGTCGCGGTTCGTGGCCGCCACGACACGCGCGTCCACGCGCAGCCGCTCGCGCGAGCCGATGCGTTCGACGATGTGATCCTGGAGGAAGCGCAGCAGCTTCACCTGGAGGTGCAGCGGCACCTCGCCGATCTCGTCCAGGAACAGCGTGCCGCGGTCGGCCAGCTCGAAGCGCCCCTCGCGTGCGCGGTGCGCGTCCGTGAACGCGCCGCGCTCGTGGCCGAACAGTTCGGACTCCAGCAGGTTCTCGGGGATCGCCCCGCAGTTGATCGGCACGAACGGGTGCTCGCGCCGGGGGCTCGCCTCGTGGATCGCGTTCGCGACCAGCTCCTTGCCGGTGCCGTTCTCGCCCAACACCAGCACGCTCACGTCGGTGACGGCGACGCGCTGGATGAGCGCGAACACCTTCCGCATGCTCTCGGACTCGCCCACCAGCCGGTGGTAGCGGCGCTTGGAGACCGGCCCGCCGGGCTGTTGCATCTCGATCTGGCGAATATGCACGGCGCGCTTGAGGATCACCCGCAACTCGTCCAGCTCGATCGGCTTGGCATACCAGTCCACCGCACCTCGTTGGATGGCGGCGATGGCGTTCTCGCGCAGATCGTTGCCGGTGACCATGATGACCTTGGTGAGCGGGTGCCGCTCGACGATCTCATCGAGCAGGTCGAGCCCTTCCGGCCCCGCGCTCGGCGGGCCCAGCGTCACGTCCAGCGTGACGATGGCCGGCTTCTCGTCGCGCATCGCGCGCCGCGCCTCGTCCGCGCTCGCGGCCGTGATCACTTCGTACTCCCCTGCCAGCCCCCAGCGCAGCTGGTTCAGGATGCTCTCCTCGTCGTCCACGATGAGGATCTTCTCGAGGCTCACCGGTCGTCTCTCCTGGGGACGCGCAGCGAGCTCACGCCGCCTCGCCACCGTTGGCCGCATTCGGGATGCGCACCGTGAACACGGTGCCCTCACCGGCGCGGCTGCGTGCGTCGATCGTCCCACCATGAGCTTCCACGATGCCGCGGCATTGCGCCAGCCCGACTCCCAGGCCGCCCTTCTTCGTGGTCGAGAACGGCTTGAAGAGCCGCGTGCGGATGAAGTCCTCGCTCATGCCGCGGCCGGTGTCGCTCACCTCGATCACCGCCTCGCTCGCGCCGTCGGCGCCGGAGACGGTGATCGCGCGCACGCCGATCGTGCCCGGCCCCTGCAGCGCCTCGCGCGCGTTGACCAGCAGGTTCACGAGCACGCGCCCGACCTGGCGGCGGTCCAGCACCGCCTCGGCACCCTCCGGTACCGTGACCTCCACGCGCAGTCCCGGGGCCTGCTCCAGCGCCAGCCCGCTCTCGACCAGCGACTCCGTCACCAGCTCGCGCAGGGCGACCGGAGCCGACTGGGGTGCGGGCGGGCTGGACACCCCCGAGACTTGGGACATGAGCTCGCGCAAGCTGCGCACCGTGCGCTCCACGACCGCCATGGCGTCGCGCTGGAACTCGGGGTTGCCCATGTGGCGCTTGGCGTTGTCCACGACCAGCGCCAGGCCCGAGACGTGGTTCTTCATGTCGTGGAGCACGAAGCTCGACAGGCGCTGCAACGATTCCAGCTGCCGGGCCTCGGCGATGCGCTCGGCCTGGCGCGAGAACCACAGCGCCGAGGCGAGCTGGCGCGACATGGCGGCCAGGAACTCGAGGTCCTCGTCGGCCCACGCTTCGTCGCCACGCTTGGGTGCCAGCCACAGCAGCGCGATGACCGGATCGTCCACGGCGAGCGGCGCGCACACGGCCGCGCCGAGCGACTTGCGCAGCAGCTTGCTGGCTTCGACGCCCTGCGTCAGTTCGGGGTCCAGGCCGCGGTCGGAGAACAGCACCGGCCAGCGTTCGCGGTCGAACCAGCGCACGACCGGATGCGTGGCCTCGAGTGTCGTGGGCGAGCCCGTCGGGCCGTGCAGCAGCCGGAACGCGCCGGCGGGATCCTCGCGGAAGTGCACGGCGATGTGGGCGGAGTCGAAGATCTCGCGCGCCAGCGTCTCGATCTGCCGGCACACCTCCTCGGGCGAAGCCGAGGGCGAGAGCGCGCGGCTCACCCGCCCCCACTCACGGCGGTAGTCATAGCGGTAGGCGTAGAAGTTGCGGTCCACGAACCGGCGGATGGCGCGACCGGTCGCCGGCTGCACCATGAGCAACACCGCGCCGCCCGCGACGAACAGCAGGAAGCCCACGACCGCCCAGCTGCGGATCTCGGACGACATCGCGGGCAACAGACGCGACAGCGCGAACGTGACCACCAGGAATCCCACCGCCAGCGTGATGCTGATCGACGAGTAGTAGACCACCGGGCGGCCGACCGGGATGCTCATGTCGCGCAGCCGGCGCCGTGCCAATGCCAGTGCCGCGGTCGAACCCGAGATGAACAGCAGCGGCGCGGCCGTGGCCATCCAGGAGGCGAACACCCGACCCTGCAGCACGCCGGCCGAGACCACGAGCAGCTCGGCCAGCACGGCCGCGAAGATGGACAGGAACAGCCCGCCGAGCCGGCGCTGCGCCGACGCGGGTGCGGCGCGCAGCATGCCCTCGAGGTTCAGCAGCACGAGCAGCATGCAGACCGCGAGGTAACCCAGGTACGCCTTGCCGAACGGTCCCAGCTGGATGAGCGGCCCGAGCGGGGAGAGGGTCACCGTGTCGATCACCAGCGTCGAGCGCGCCAGCAGGAACAACAGCACGCACGCCACGAGCGACAGCGACAGCAGCGCACCCGACTCGCGCAACTGCCGGCCCGGCTCGGGCCGTCCGAGAAGCACGCTGAGCGACAGCCACAGCCAGGAGCTGAGCGCGGAGACCCGCGCCAGGTAGTCGGCCCACACGTGCGCGACGCCGGGCGTGGAGGCGCGCAGCAGCCCCAGCGCGCCGGCCTGGAAGGCCCCCAGCGACAGGAACGAGGCGGCGAACAGCAGCGTCGTGAGCCAGTGGCCACGCTGCAGCACGGCGATGAACCCGATCGCGGTGAGCAGCATCGCGCTCGCCGAGACGGCGGCCTGCTGCAGGGACGAGGTCCAGAACTCGCTCAAGCGCCACTCCCCTCCCGGCGTGCGTCCGCCGGCTCGTAGTCGGGCACCGCGGAGCGCAGGGCCGCGCGGATCGAGGCCGCATCCCCCGTCTCGGCCGCGCGCTCGAGTGCGGCGACCTCGGCGGCGAGCCGCACGGGGTCCTCGCTCGCCAGATCCCAGGTCAGGATGTGCTCGCGTTTCGTCATGCGTGCCTGCTCGGCTTTCGAATGCAGCTCCTCGTGCAGCTTCTCACCCGGACGCAGTCCCGTGAAGACGATCTCGAGGTCCTCGCCCTCGCGCAGGCCCGCAAGCCGGATCAGCGACCGCGCCAGGTCGGCCACCTTCACCGGCTCGCCCATGTCGAGCAGGAACACCTCGCCGCCGCTGCCCATGGCCGCGGCCTGGAGCACCAGCCGCACCGCCTCGGGGATGGTCATGAAGTAGCGGGTCGCGTCGGGGTGCGTCACGGTGAGCGGCCCGCCGCGCTCGAGCTGGCGCTGGAACAGCGGGACCACCGAGCCCTCGCTGCCGAGCACGTTCCCGAACCGCACCGCGCAGTAGCGCCCGCCGCCCGCGCCAGAGGCCGCCTGCACCAGCCGCTCGCACACGCGCTTGGTGGCACCCATGACGCTGCTGGGGTGGACGGCCTTGTCCGTGGAGATCAGCACGAAGTGGGCGACCACATGCCGGGCCGAGGCCTCGACCAGGCGCCGCGTGCCGCCGACGTTGTTGAGCACGGCCTCGCGCGGCGAGTCCTCGAGCAGCGGCACGTGCTTGTGCGCTGCGGCATGCAGCACCACCTCGGGCCGGTGCGCGGCGAACACCCCCTCGACGCCGGCCGCGTCGCGCAGGTCGGCGACCACGGCGTGCACCGGAACGCTGACCCCGCGGTCGAGCAGTTCGCGCTGGATGAAGTAGAGCCCGTTCTCGGCGTGGTCCAGCAAGACCAGCGATGCGGGCGCGAAGCGCGCCGCCTGGCGCGCCAGTTCGGCGCCGATCGAGCCGCCCGCGCCGGTGACCAGCACACGGCGGCCGTGCAGGAATGCACCCACCTCGTCGTCCGCGGGCGGCAGGCTGGCGCGTCCGAGCAGGTCCTCGAGACGCACGTCGCGCACGCGAGCCATGGTCACGCGCGCTCCGGGTGGCAGCTCCGACATGGCGGGCACCGTGCGCAACCGCACTCCGGCCGCCTCGCACGCGGCGGCCACGAGGCGCACGGAGCGACCGGACAGCTCCGGGTTGGCGATCACGACCAGCTCGGGGTGCTGTTCCTCGAGCACGCGCGGCAGGTCGGTGAGCGTGCCCAGCACGCGCAGGCCCTCCACCAGGTGTCCGGTCAGCCGCGGGTCCGGGTCCACGAAGCCCATGGGCAGCGGGGCCTCCTCACCCGAGCGGCGGCGCCGCATCTCCTGCACGAGTCCCACGGCCGAATGGTCCGCACCGATCACCAGCGTGCGCACCGCACGCGCACCATGGCCTCCGAGTTGGCGATCGCGCCACAGCCGCCACAGCAGCCGTGCCGCTCCCATGAACGCGAGCTGCGCGAACCACACGATCAGCGTGAGCGAGGCCGGCAGCGCGCCCGCGCCGAGCCAAAGGCATCCCGCCCACCACAGGATCGCGGACAGCGTGATGCCACGCAGCATCTGGAACAGCGTCTCGGTGCCGGCGTAGCGCCACAGCCCGTGGTAGAGGCCGGCCACGAGGTAGCCGAGCAGCGACAGCACCGTCCACGCCGGCACCAGGCGGCTCGCGGCCGCGATCGTGGCGGCGCTCGGCGCTCCGTCGTAGCGGAGGATGAGCGCCAGCACCACGGCGGCGTTCAACAGCGCCGCGTACCCCGCGGTGAGGACGAGCGTCCTCGGCAGCTTGCGGAGGTTCATGCCGGCTCCAGGCCGGCGGCCGACTCCGTGGACGGCCGGCAGGTTGGTAGCGCTACGGGGATCGGAGCCGAACATCTTGCTCGGCTGGTTCCGGGAAATGGACTCGCTCCGGCAGGCACTGGGGGTCGCGGCATGATGGCGACAGCCTCGCACCACGGCCCGGCGCCCGCAATTGCGGCGGAACTCGGAGTACTTGGGGAGCTTGCGACTCAGGTGCGCGAAGACGTGCGCCGGCCCGCGCTCGCCGCGTTGGCGCCGAGCGGGTACTTGGAGTGTCTGCTACTGGAACACCAACTGGTTGACGAGAAGCAGGTCTTCCGACCAGTTGTCATCGCTGGCTGACGAATTAGACCAGATTCGCAAGTAGAAGTACGCCTTCTGGCCGGTCGGCGGGGTGAAGTCCGTCACCTCGATCCCGACCACTCGCGGCTCTTCGCCCAGGTTAGGGATCTGGCGGAACAAGTCCGAGCGGCCGGCTAACTCGACTCGACCGTCTTCGAAGACATCCCAGACGCCGGAGGAGTCGATCGAGACGGTTGGCCTCATATCCTCCGAGAACGGCAAGTGCACGGTATTGCGTGCCAGGTATGCGCTGAGGTCGAAGGATGGCAGTGCCTGGGACTTCTCACTCCTGACACCGGTCATCGGGTTTTCCGAATAGACAACGTCGCGAAGCTGGAACTGTTCAACAACCTTGAAATCCGCTTTGCGCACCTTCTCGAGCCGCAGAGTTCGCCGGTGCGAGTAGTATGAAGCTGGATACTCGCTGACGGTCACGTAGCGGAAGAAGTACTCGGCGTTCTCCCCGACGAGCGCTTGCCGCCGCCACGTTGCGGAGTCCGGCGTGGCAATCGCCAGTTGGGCGAATAGCACGAGGGCGATCAACGTGCCGAGGACTCTCATAGGCTGGCTATCGGCTGCCGAGTCCTGCCTCTTGATCGTTCGGAAGCTCGATCAACGCTGCGACGGCTCTTGGCAGCGGTGAGGACGAGCGTCTTCGGCAGCTTGCGGAGGTTCATGCGGGCTCCAGGCCGGCGGCCGACTCTGTGGACGGCCGGCAGGTTGGCAGCCAGTCGGAACGGCCAGCCGACCCTATCCCTCGCTTGGCTCCGTGAGAGGGCCCGACTCCGTCATGCATTAGGGGTCGCGGCAGACTGACGACAGCCGCGCACCACGGCTCTGCGCCCGCAATCGTTCCGAATGTCGATGGCGCGGGGCGCCGAATGCAGGGCCGTGCGAGCCGGTCGGTCCTGCACTTGTATGATCGATGCGCTACGCTTGCCGCCATGCGTGCTTCATTCGGTCGAGCGGCCCGGCGACGTGAGCGCGCCGGGACCGGGCGACGCCCGGTCGTGAGCACGCGTGCCGCGCTGTGTGGACTGGCGGTCTCGTTGTGCGCGCTGGCGGCCGGTGGCGGAGGAGCGCCCGCGCCGCTTGAGGCTGCCCTCCGAGGCGGTGGGTACTCCGCGCCGCCGAGTGCGCGCTCGGGGCCTGAGCAGGCGATGTTCGCGTTCCTCACCGCGGGCTCGTGGTGCGAAGAGAGTTGCTTCGACACCACCAGCGGTCCGTTCGGCAGTTGCGGAGTCGTCAAGTTCATGGCGAACGGGACGTTCGCCTGGACTATGGAGTCGGATGTCTCTGAGGTGCGAGCCCAGGGAGCGTGGGACCTGACGTTGGAGAACGCGACAACGGGGCGCATCCGCATCGGCGGTGAGAAAGAGTACCTGTTCGAGCGCCGGGGCGAAGCGTTGTGGTTGGCCGGCGAGCGCCTCCGCCGCTGCCGGAACGAGGCTCCTGCCTCGCCGCCGGGCTCGATCGCGGTCCTGCGCCCGGTGGCCCGACCGGCGCTGCTCGATTCGCTCTGCTCCCACGATTGGATCAAGGAGGACGACTTCGATCTCTACTGCTATCCGCTCGAACTCCACTTCGACCGCGACCTCAGGTTCGTGACCCGATATCGCGAAACGTCATGCCGGCAGTCCGGCCGCTTCTCCGTCGACGGCCGCCGTCTGGTATTCGAGCTGGAGTCGCCCGCCTGCGGGGATGTGCGCGGCGGGGCGGGGAGCTTCAGCGAGGGCACATACGACGTCGCAATCGTGGGGTCGGCGCTGGCCCTGAACGGCGTTCGATACGTGCCACTCGGCTCCCCCCGCTCACGCAAGCGCTCACCGGCGCTGTGCGGGAACGGATCGCTTTGTATCGACCTCACTTACGACGGCGAGTTCCGACACCGGCGAGAAACGCTCCTCCGCCTGCGGTTCTGGAACAACGCGGGTCGCCCGGTGCAGCTCCACTCGCTTCGCGTCTCGCTCCGGCCCTATGAGGCCGGGAAGCGCGGGTTGGAGGGAAGCGAACTGGAGTATCCGGTGGCGGAACGAACGTATCTCAGCGGTCCGCTCGCGCCGGAGGCGTCCCTTTCCGACAGCATCCGCTTCACCCCACCCGTCCGCGGGGACGTCATGGGTCTAGCGTTCGAATGGGACTACGAGGACGCCTCCGGCGTCCACCATTGCAGCGCCTCGCCTATGGTCCGCATCCGCTGATGCCGAACAACGCGATGGCTCCGGCGCGACGCGCCGGAGCCTTGAGCGTGGAACTGGTAGCGCTACGGGGATTCGAACCCCGGTTTGATGGCTGAGAACCACCCGTCCTAGACCCCTAGACGATAGCGCCACGAGAAGGAACTGGCTGCCCGGCAAGGATTCGAACCTCGACTAACAGGGCCAGAACCTGTCGTGCTACCGTTACACTACCGGGCAGTCGAGGCGGGGCAATCTAGACGTTCGCGCCACCTTCCGCAAGTCGCGGCCGAGCGCTCGTCTGTGCTTCAAGCCCTTGCAGCAAGCGGGGATTCGCCTCGCCAGCGCAGCGCCGCCGCGCGCAGTCGCGACACGGCGCGCTCGCGCCCGAGTAGCCAGATCACCTCGAAGATCCCGGGTGCGGCCTTGCGTCCGGTGAGTGCCACTCGCGCGGGCGCGATGACCTCGCCCGCCTTCACGCCCGACTCGCTCGCGAGTGATCGCGTCTCCGTCTCGATTGCCGCGAGTGTCCAGTCCGGCACGCGCTTGAGGCGCTCGCCGAGCGACTCCAGCCGGTCGGCCGCGGCAGGCCGCGCCAGCAGTTCGTCCCACGCCTCGCTCTCCATGTGCAGCTCGTCGCGCAGCACGAACGCGCCCACGTCCTCCGCATCGGCGAGCGTGCGCACACGGTCGCCGAGCGTGCGCACGAACGCGGTGCACCACTCCGGACCGCGGTCGGCCAGGCGGTGCCCGCGCGTGGACAGGAACGCCATCACGCGCCCGACGCGGTCGGCTTCCTCCAGGCGCTTCAGGTGCTGGGCGTTGATCCATTCCAGCTTCTGCGTGTCGAACACCGCGGGGTTCGGGTTCACGCGCTCGAGCGTGAACAGCCGCTCCAGCTCGGCGAGCGAGAACAGTTCGGTCTTGCCATCCAACGCCCAGCCCAGCAGTGCCAGGAAGTTCACGAGCGCTTCGGGCAGGACGCCGAGGTCGCCGAACGCCTCCACACTCGTGGCGCCGTGGCGCTTGGAGAGGCGCTTGCCATCCGGGCCCAGGATCATGCTGGCGTGCGCGAACACCGGCACCGCGGCACCCAGCGCACGATAGAGCAGGATCTGCCGCGGCGTGTTCGAGATGTGATCGTCGCCGCGGATCACGTGCGTGATGCGCATCTCGAGATCGTCCACCACACAGGCGAAGTTGTAGGTCGGCAGGCCGTCCGAACGCAGCAACACGAAGTCGTCGAGGACCGCGCTCTGGAACGAGACGCGGCCGCGCACGACGTCGTCCCACGCCACCTCTTCGGGAGCGGGCAACGCGAAGCGCAGCGCGGCGGGGATCCCGGCCTCGGCGTTGGCGGCGCGCACCGCCGGTGACAGCGTGCGGCAGCGCTGGTCATAACGGGGATCCTCGGCGCGCTCGATCTGCGCCTGGCGTCTCGCTTCGAGCTCTTCGGGTGTGCAGTAGCACGGGTAGGCACGCCCGGCCTGGACCAGCCGTTCGGCGTAGGCGTCGTAGAGCGCGCGGCGCTGGGACTGGAAGTAAGGACCCCACTCGCCTCCCACGCCCGGGCCTTCGTCCCACGCCAGCCCCAGCCAGCGCATGCCGTTCAGGATCGCCTGCACCGACTCCTCGGTCGATCGCTCGGCGTCGGTGTCCTCGACACGCAGCACGAACGTGCCGCCGTGCGCGCGCGCGAACAGGTAGTTGTAGAGCGCGGTGCGGGCGCCGCCCACGTGCAGGTGGCCCGTGGGGCTCGGCGCAAAGCGGACACGAACGCTCATCGAATGGATCCTTCGCAGGAGAAGGGCAGGAGAAACGCAGGAGAGGCGCAGGAGCAGGGCGCGAAGGCGGCGGGCGAGCCCGGGCTGCGAACAGCGGCGAGGGCCGCGCTCGACGCGAGGCGGCCACCAGTACACGCGCCGCCCGCGCAGGGTCAAGCAGACCTGGGCTCGCCCGGTGCGAGCCGGCACCAAAGCGACCGGGCGGGCGCCGTGAGGAGCCCGCCCGGATCGGCCCGCGACCAGACTATTGCAGCACGACGAACTTCTGCTTGAGGCTCGTGCCTCCCACCGTCAGCCGGGCGAAGTAGACACCGCCCTCCACCGGCCGGCCCACGGCGTTGCGCAGGTTCCACTGCAGCGAGAACCGGCCCGCCTGCGCGATCCCGGAGTCCACGCGCTGCACGCGTCGGCCCGAGAGGTCGTAGATGTCCAGCTCGTACGTGGCGCCCGCGAGCGTGGCCGGGATGGCGAAGTGGAAGCGTGTGCTGGCCCCCTGGCGCGTCGGGTTCGGCAGCGGCAGCCCGAACTCGAGCTGCGCCACCGTGCCCTGCGGCCCGTCGCCGGGCCCGTCGTCCACGCCCACGAACAGCGGGGAGCTCGCGAACCCGGTCCGGCGCGCGTCGTGGTGGAACTGCGGCCACGGCGGCGTCTGCCCCGGGGAAAACGGGAAGTCGTAGTCCCACACGTACAGGTTCTTGTCCCAGCCCGCGAGCATGATCTCGGACTTGCCGTCCTTGTCGATGTCGGCCACGGCCGGCGTGCCGCGCACCTCGCCTGCGAGCAGGATCGGGAAACCGGGCAGCATCGTCGCGGTCGCACCCGACAACGCCACCAGCTGGCCCTCCTCGCCGCCGCAGATGATGTCGTTGAAACCGTCGCCGTTGATGTCGGCCACCACCGGGCTCGACTCCGACGCGCCGCTCGTGTGCGTCGTGTAGCGGACGTTGCTCCACGGGAACACCAGCGTGCCGTTGCGGTTGAAGACATAGAGCCCGCCGTTCGTGGCCATGTGCACGATATCGGCGAAACCGTCGTTGTTCATATCGGCGATCGCGGGCGAGGGCGCGCGGCTCGAGCCACTCGTCCGCGTCCACACCGGCCAGCCCGCGCGCAGAGTGCCGTTCGCGTTCAACACATAAAGCGAGTCGCTCGTCGTCGAGAAGATGATCTCCGGCGACGCGTCGCCGGGGCCGTCGAGGAACGCGACCGCGGGCGACGAGGTGATCGCACTCAGCGTGATGTACGGGAACCCGGGCACGTTGGTGCCGTCGCCGTTCCACACGTAGAGCTTGCCGTCGATGCTGCCGTAGATCAGCTCGGGGAACGCGTCGCCATCCATGTTCGCGGCCGCCGGGGTGCTGATGTTGAACGCCCCGTTCAGCACCTTGAACACGCCCTTAGTGGACGGGTTCGAGTCGCCGTTCATCCACTCCTGGCCGTTCTCGCGCATGACGTAGATCTGGGTGCCGTTGGAGCCGACCGCGATCTCCATGTGTCCGTCGTTATTGAGGTCGGTGACCACGGCGCTCGACCAGATCGGGTCCGGCGTGAGCAGAGGGAACCCGGGCCGGATCTGTCCATTCGGCCCGAACACGTACAGCCCCGCGGAATCCGGCGGGCTCGCCTCGACACCCCAGCAAGGCGCGATGAACGACATGCCCTCGCCCGGGCCCAGCACCGACATCGACGGGCCGGCGGCGAAGTACGACGCCCCGCGCATCGAGAAGTCGCCGATCGTCGTGCCCTGGCCATCGGCGTCCACCGGGGCCGAGCCGTCGGCGTTCAGCACATACAGCAGGTCGGAACCCACCGCGATCGTGGCGTTCTGCATCGAATAGGCGAACTCGACCGCCACCGACGACGGCGTGGTATGCGCGGTCGGGACCGGGAAGATCGAGTGGGTCGGCGGGTTCGTGTTGATGCCGATGGTCTCGAAGAACGGGGACTCGTTGCCCGAGGAGTCCACCGCGGTGCAGCGGTACCAGAACTTGGTGAGCGGCGGCAGGTTCTCGTCGTGGTAGTACGCGATCCGGTCGGTGGGCACCGAGTTCACACGCGCGAACGGTCCGGCCTGCGACGTGCTGCGATAGATGTTGTAGCCGGAGACGTCCGACGCCTGGATGAACAGCACCACGCTGCCCTGGAGGCTCGCGGCCTCGGAAGGCTGGTCCAGCGTGAGCACGAACGTGCCCGGGTTGTACGAGACGACCTTGGTGCCGACCGGGAAGTAGGCTCCGCCGTCGCGGATCACATCGCCGGGGGTCAGCGTCGCGAGCATGCTCTTCACCGCGGCGGTCGCGAGCGAGAAGTTGCAGGTCGAGGGTCCGAACTGACAGGTGCCGCCCGCGAACACGGCATTCGTGTTCCACGTCAGCTTGACGGCGTCGGCCTCGCCGATCGCGCCCAGGTCGCCCGGGGCGTTCGGGAACGTCAGGTCCACCTCACGCAGGTAGCGCTGCTGCAGGCCGTCGCTCACCTCGAGCTGGAACCTCGCACCCACCCCGGTGACGCTGAACGTGAACGCATCGCCCGCGACCGTGGCGCCCGAGGCGATGTCGCCGAACGTGCTGGTGCTGTCGGTGACCGTGGCGAACCCGTTCAGGCAGCGCAGCTTCGCGGTCACGGTCTTGCCGATGCCGGAGCCGTTGTTGCGCACCTTCGGGATGTACGTGGCGGTCTCGCCCGTGGTCGG
>Ga0075429_100000751_pt1 | contig 25454 bp, 21 predicted proteins | sample RhiMetdeltSRZDD3_FD_75295 | JGI IMG/M metagenome (GOLD analysis project Ga0075429, IMG submission 75295) | Populus rhizosphere microbial communities from Tennessee, USA - Rhizosphere MetaG P. deltoides SRZDD3 | ecosystem: Host-associated > Plants > Roots > Rhizosphere > Soil | place: USA... | reverse complement strand
CCAGCGCTACGGCCACCGCCGACGAGCCGGCCAAGAGGTCGATCTTCTACAAGCTGTACCACGGCGAGACCCGCATCAACTTCATCGGGCGCAGCCGCATCTTCTTCGCCGTGTCCGGCCTGCTGGTGCTGATCAGCATCGTGTCGCTGTTCACCCGGGGCCTGAACCTGGGCATCGACTTCGAGGGCGGCGTGGTCTGGGACGTCCCCCAAGGCGATGCATCGCTGTCGGACATCCGGGACACGATGGCGAGCCAAGGCGTCGACAACCCGACCGTCCAGGAGCTCGAGAGCGACAGCGGCCAGCTCTACACGATCAAGTCCGACTCGCTCAGCCCGGAGAAGAGCGACAAGGTCACCGCCGCGCTCGCCGAGGTCACCGGGTCGAAGGTCGACGACGTCAACCTCAACGAGGTCGGCCCGTCGTGGGGTGACGAGATCAGCCGCAAGGCCGTCCGGGCGCTGATCGTCTTCCTGGTGCTGGTGACCATCTACATCGCGCTGCGGTTCGAGTGGTTGATGGCCGCGCCGACGCTGATCGCCCTGGTGCACGACGTGGTCATCACGGCCGGCGTGTACTCGGTGTTCGGGTTCGAGGTCACGCCGGCGACCGTCATCGCCATCCTCACCATCCTCGGCTTCTCGATCTACGACGGCATCGTCGTGTTCGACAAGGTCGACGAGAACACGCGCCTGGTGTCGTCGACGGGCGGCATGACCTACGGCGGCATGGTCAACCTGTCGCTGAACCAGACGCTGATGCGTTCGCTCAACACATCGTTGACCGCACTGCTCCCGGTGGGGTCGCTGCTGGTCATCGGCTCGTGGATCATGGGCGCCCGAACCCTGCAGGAGTTCGCTCTGGCGCTGATGATCGGCCTGCTGTCGGGCGCCTACTCGTCGATCTTCATCGCGTCGCCGCTGCTTGCCGTGTTCAAGGAGCGCGAGCCCCGGTTCCGGGACATCAAGCGGCGCATCGAGGAGCGAGGTGGCGACGCCGCGATGTCCGGTGTCACGGCCCGGGTCCCGGCGGCGACCGCAGCTGGGTCGGGCGGTTCGGGCTCCGGCTCGGGCCGGTCGGCGGCTCGGGGTGAGGGCAACGGCGAGGGCGCCGTGGTCACGTCGTCCGGTCGGGTCATCCCGCCGCGGCCCCGGAAGAAGAGCAAGGGTTCGCGCCGCTAGCCCACCTAACCTGCGGTCCGATGGACGATCTGGCCTGGCTGCAGGAGCACGTGCGCGACATCCCGGACTTCCCGGAGCCGGGCATCGTCTTCAAGGACCTGACGCCGCTGCTCGCGGACCCCGGTGCGTTCCGGGCGGCGGTCGACGCGTTCGCCGACTACGCCGGCCGGCTGACCGAGCCGGTCACGAAGGTGGTGGGGATCGAGGCGCGAGGCTTCACGTTCGCCGCCGCCGTCGCCTACAAGCTCGACGTGGGCCTGATCCCGGTCCGCAAACCCGGCAAGTTGCCCCACGAGACGGTCAGCGAGACCTACGCTCTCGAGTACGGGACCGACACGTTGGAGATCCATCGTGATGCGGTCGCGGCGAGCGGTGAGTCGGTGCTGGTCGTCGACGACGTGTTGGCCACCGGGGGTACCGCTGCGGCGACGTGCCGTCTGCTTGAATCTGTAGGCGGGCGGGTCGCAGGGCTGGCCTTCGTGGTCGAGTTGGGTTTCCTCCAGGGACGGGCGAAACTGCCTGACTACGACGTTTTCACGCTCTTGACCTTCTAAAGGAGGCAACGGTGCCGACGGTCGATCGAGTCCTGCCGTGGCGGCGGAACCAGCAGCCGCCCGCGGACGAGGTCGCGCCGTTGCTCAACGCCTTCCGGATCCACCATCCGAAGGCGCCGACGGCACTGATCACGCGGGCGTACCTGCGGTCGGCGGACGCCCACCGGGGCCAGGCGCGGTCGTCGGGCGAGCCGTACATCGCCCACCCGCTGGCGGTGGCGCGGATCGTCGCCGACCTCGGGCTGGACGACGTCACCGTCGCCGCCGCGCTGCTGCACGACACCGTCGAGGACACGGGCATGACCGTCGACGAGGTCACGCTGCGCTTCGGCAAGGACGTGGCCGCCATCGTCGACGGCGTCACCAAGCTCGACCGGGTGCAGTTCGACTCGCGGGAGGCCCAGCAGGCGGCCACCATGCGCAAGATGCTGGTGGCCATGGCCAAGGACCTGCGGGTCCTGATCATCAAGCTGGCCGACCGGCTGCACAACATGCGGACCATCGCCGCGCTGCCGGCGTGGAAGCAGCACCGCATCGCCCAGGAGACGCTCGACATCTACGCGCCGCTGGCCCATCGCCTCGGCATGCAGGACGTCAAGACGCAGCTCGAGGACCTCGCCTTCGCCGCGGCGCACCCCAAGCGCTACGCCGAGATCGACCACATGGTGTCGATCCGGGCGCCGGAGCGCGACCTGTACCTGACGCAGGTGCTCGAGGAGGTACGGCAGCGGCTCGCGGAGCTGCGCATCGAGGCGGAGGTCACCGGGCGGGAGAAGCACCTCTACTCGATCTACGAGAAGATGGTGGTGAAGGGGCGGGACTTCGACGACATCTTCGACCTGGTCGGCATCCGGGTCGTCGTCGACTCCGTGAAGGACTGTTACGCCGCGCTGGGGTCGATCCACGCCACGTGGAAGCCGGTGCAGGGGCGCTTCAAGGACTACATCGCGATGCCGAAGTTCAACCTCTACCAGGCGTTGCACACCACGGTCGTCGCGCCGCAGGGCAAGCCGCTGGAGGTGCAGATCCGGACGTGGGAGATGCACGCCCGGGCCGAGCAGGGCGTGGCGGCCCACTGGGCGTACAAGACCGACGACCCGAAGACCATGGTCGACCTGCCGTGGCTGAGCCGCATCGTCGACTGGCAGCAGGAGACCACCGACCCGGACGACTTCATGGAGAAGCTGAAGGTCGACCTGGAGCAGGACGAGGTCTTCGTGTTCTCCCCCAAGGGCAAGGTGGTCACGTTGCCGGTGGGGTCGACGCCGATCGACTTCGCCTACGCCATCCACACCGAGGTCGGCCACGCGTGCATCGGGGCCCGGGTCAACGGCCGGCTGGTGCCGCTGGACTCGACGCTGGCGTCGGGCGACACGGTCGAGATCTTCACGTCCAAGGTCGAGGGGGCGGGGCCGTCGCGGGACTGGCTGCACATCGTCGCCACGCCGCGGGCGGGGGCCAAGATCCGCCAGTGGTTCTCCCGGGAGCGGCGGGAGGACGCCATCGAGGCCGGGCGGGACGACCTCATCAAGTCGATGCGGCGTGAGGGCCTCCCGGTGCAGAAGCTCCAATCGGGGCCGATGCTGGTCGACGTCGCGAAGGCCATGAACTTCGCCGACCTGGACGCGCTGTACGCCGCCATCGGCGAGAACCACGTGTCGGCGCAGTCCGTGGCCACCCGGGTGTCGCACGCTCTGGCCGAGGCTGACCCTGCTTCCGCCAAGGATGCGCCGGGTCAGCGGGACGAGACCCTGCCTGCTGTCGTCTCCCCGAAGCGCCGCAACGGCACAGTGCGGCCGGGACCGTCGGGGGTGCACGTCGAGGGCCTGGACGACGTGTTCGTGCGACTGTCCCGGTGCTGCACACCGGTGCCGGGCGACGAGATCATCGGCTTCGTCACTCGGGGGCGGGGCGTGTCGGTGCACCGGGCCGACTGCGCCAACGCAGTGTCCCTGGCCCACGGCCAGACCGACCGCCTGATCGAGGTCGACTGGGACCAGGCGCCGACCGGCCTGTTCATCGCCTCGCTGGAGGTGAAGGCGCTGGACCGCTCACGCCTGCTGCGTGACGTCACGGCCGTCTTCGCCGACCACCACGTCAACATCCTGAGCTGCACCACCCAGACCAGCTCCGACCGCATATCCAAGATGCGCTTCGACACCGAGGTCGGCGACCCCTCCCACCTCGATTCGCTGCTCAGCACCATCCGCGGCATCGACTCCGTGTACGACGCATATCGCGTCGTCCCCGGCCGCGGCACCTGACGCCGTCGAGGAAATGGCGTCGCCGGAGGCGACCCGTTCTCCCACCCCCTCATCCCGGCAAACCTCCTGCGGCGGGAGTTTCCGAGGCCGACTACCGGCGACCCGGCGTTGTCGGCTCCAGGAGGATCCGCCGGTACGTACAAGCTAGGGAGCCGACGCCATGCGCTCGCCGAGGTCGGCGAAACGCGCTGGGGCGAGCATTAGATCCGAGCATTGTGTGCTGGTAGACCCACCGGATGAGCTCCACGACGCCGCCGGGCGAGCCCGACACGAAGGTCGCCCTCACCACCGAGTCGGTCGGCCGGCTGCGCTTCAGGCGAGGCCTGGACGGCGCCGAGCTCACCGCCGATCCGACGTGCGATGACCTCCTGCGCGGTTGGTGGAGACGCGAACCCGATGTCACGACCGACGACGGTGTCGTCACGGTCACCTACCCGAGGCGCTGGTGGCCGCGATGGGCACCGCAGTTGGGGAAGGATGACATCGCCCTCAACCCCTCCGTTCCTTGGGAGATCTCGGTGGAGGGGGGCGTGCACCGCGTCGGGGCCGACTTCAGCCTCCTCAAGCTGCGTTCCTTCAAGGTCGGTGGCGCCGCGTCCCGCCTCGCACTCGTGCTGGGAAAGCCGGAAGGAGAGGTCCACATCGACATCGCGTCGGCCGACCGCGTGACGATCCGCCGCCCCCGCACCGTCGAGGTCCGCGTCCGAATCGCCTCCGGCGCGTCACAGGTCGTCGTCGACGACCAGACCTACAACGCGATCGGCGGTGAAACCGTCTTGAACACCGGGCCCGTGCTCTCGAAGGCCTACTTCGTGAACGTGCGCGCCGCCCGTCGTCTCCGTGTGACCACCATCTGACCGCGACGGTCCGCCACGGTAGGTTCACGGCGCCATGACCAGCGTGACGACGGAAGCGCTCGAGAGCTTCTTCATCGGGTACGGGGAGGCCTTGGCGGCGGGGGATCTGCCGGGGATCTCCGGGTGTTACGCCGAGCCGGCGTTCCTGTTGTCGGACGCGACGGGGCGTGTCCTCGCTGATCGTGCGCAGATCGAGGGTGAGTTCGACGGCGCTGCCGAGCAGCACCGGGCTGAGGACCTGGTCGCGGCTCGCCCGACGATCGTGGCGGTCGAGCAGCTCGGTGCCGAGCTCGTGTCGGTCGACGTCCACTGGGACTACGTCGATGTCGACGGGCGCAGCATGGTGGAGGATGGCTACCGCTACATCCTCCGGGTCGGGGACGACGGCCGGCCGCAGATATGCACTGTCGTCGTCACGCCGGAGCGGCTACGCCGAGGCTAGGAGCCGTTCGCCGCACAAGTTGGGTGGGATGTCGTCCCGACACCGTCACTCGGTTCGGGTGAAGCGGGCGAGGGCGAGCGCCAGGAGCGCGACGCCGAGGGCCAGGACGATCGTCACCTCGAGGAGCGGGGGCACGGTCCAGCCCCACCACGTGACGCCGGGGGCGAGGCGGGCGCGGGCGGCCGGCGAGGCGTCGAGGCGGTCGAACATCAGGCGCCGCATCGGGTCGACGGCGTAGGTCAGCGGGTTGAGGCGGTTGAGCACGGCCAGCCAGCGGGGCAGGTCGGACACCGGGTACAGCGCGCCGGACAGGAACACCATCGGGAACACGAACATCTGCACGACGCTCGTGAACGTCCGGGCCTGCTTGATGCTGACGGCGACCATCACGCCGAAGGCGGTGATCGTGAAGGCGATCAGCACGATCAGGCCGAAGCTGCCGAGCAGCAGCACCGGGTCGTAGGGCACGTGCACGAGGCCGGCCAGGGCCAGCACGATCACGCCCTGGCTCGCCGCGATGGTGGCGCCGCCCAGGCACTTGCCCACGATGATCGACGACCGCCGGACCGGAGCGACCATCATCTCCCGCAGGAACCCGAGCTCGCGGTCCCAGACCAACGTCGCCGCACTGAAGATCGCCGTGTACACGAGCACCATGCACACGGTTCCGGGGAACATGAACGTCGTCAGGTCGACGCCATCGGTCGACGGGGCCGACAGCGTCTCGAGCCCGGGCCCGAGGACGAACAGGAACAGCAGCGGCTGGATGAGCCACGCCATGATGCTCTTGCGGTCGTTGAGGAAGCGGATCAGGTCGCGCCGCCAGATGGTCTGCACCGCCCTGGCCTCCGACCGCCAGGACCGCTCGGGCACCCGGACGGCGACGACCTCGATGAGGTCGACCGCGGCGGTGCTCATCGGCCCGACCTCGCGATCACCCGCATGATCGCCCGATCGCGGTCCGACGTTTCGCCTGTCTCGGCGTCCCGGATCGTGGAGCCGGTGTGGCGCATGAAGACGTCGTCCAGGGTCGGCCGCGACACCGAGACCGACGTGATGGGCACGCCGAGCTCGGCGAACAGCCGGGGCACGAACGCCTCGCCGGACGCGACGTGGAAGGTGACCGCGTCCTCGGCGATCGCCGCCTCGATCCCGAAGCGGTCGTGCAGCGCGGCCAGGGCGGCCTCGTCGTCGGCGGTGCCCAGCACCACGCGGTCGGCCCCGACGCTCGCCTTGAGCGCCTCGGGCGTGTCCAGCACGACGATCTTGCCGCGGTCCATGATCGCGATGCGACCACAGAGCTCAGCCTCGTCCATGTAGTGCGTGGTCATGAAGATGGTGGTGCCCTCGCTCTCCTGCAGGGCGCGGATGTAGCGCCAGATCGTGTTGCGGGTCTGGGGGTCGAGGCCGATGGTCGGCTCGTCGAGGAACAGCACCCGTGGCGAGTGCATGAGGCCGCGGGCGATCTCGAGGCGCCGGCGCATGCCGCCCGAGTAGGTCTGCACGGGCTGGTCACGGCGGTCCCACAGGTCGACCATCTCGAGCACCTGCTGCGTCCGTGCCGGGATGACCCGGGCGTCGATCCCGTAGAGGTCGCCGTGCAGGCGGAGGTTCTGCTCCGCGGTGAGGTAGCCGTCGAGCGTCGGGTCCTGGAACACGAGGCCGATGTGCCGGCGCACGTCGTCGCTCTCGGCGAACACGTCGAAGCCGCTCACCCGGGCGGTGCCCGAGGTGGGCCGCGCCAGCGTGCAGAGCATGTTGATCGTGGTGCTCTTGCCGGCGCCGTTGGGGCCGAGGAACCCGAAGACCTCACCGGTGGCCACGCTGAACGAGACACCGCGGACGGCCTCGACCTCGCCGTAGGTCTTGACGAGGTCCTGGACCTCGATGGCGGGTGGGGTGGAGTCGCTCACGCCGGGCATTGTCAGCACGTCCGTGCTCCTTGAAACAAGCCCCCCGCCTCGCGGTACGGTTTTACTGGCGGGGGGATCTAGCTGGGGAAATGGCGGGGGCCGCGACCAGTCGAGGCCGAGGCCTCACTACGATCTGGGGGCGCACGCTCTGGGATGTCGGCGCCGGGGAAGACGCGATCCAAGGTCGCGTCGGCGCGCGCATTGGACGGACATCTCAGGAGGCTGGACATGCTCAGGACACGAGGCAACGCCGCGCGCGCCGCGGCGGTGCTGCTGGTCAACGCACTCGCGATGCTGGTGCTCTTCGACAGCGGGGCGTCGGCGGCGAACAGCATCGGCGTCAAGCGCAACGACTACAACCGGGACGGCGTCAGCGACATCGTCGGCTACTACGTGCCGGACGGCTGCCTCTACCGGTTCGACGGGCGCACGAACGGCACGGTCACCGGGCCGTCCATCGTCAGCTGCGGTTGGGAGCAGTACTCCCACATCGAGGCGGTCGGCGACGTCAACGGTGACGGGATCGGCGACCTGGTCGCGGTTCGGAACTATGACGGCTACCTCACCCGGTGGAAGGGCAACGGCAACGGCGGGTTCAACTGGGCCGGTACCTACGGCGGTGGCTGGAACAACTACATCAGCTACGCCGGGGTGGGGGACATCACCCGGGACGGCATCCCGGACCTCGTCGCGGTTCGGAACTCCGACGGCTGCCTTGCCCGCTGGAAGGGCAACCGGTCCTTCGGGTTCACCTACATCGGTGACTACGGCTGCGGCTGGAACAACTACACGAGCCTCGAAGGCGTCGGCGACATCAACGGCAACGGGGTCGGGGACCTGGTGGCCATCCGGCGGTCCGACGGCTGCCCCGCCAGCTGGTACGGGAACGGCAACGGCGGCCTCGACTACAGCCACGACTACACCGACTACTGCGGCCAGTCCCCGAGCCGTCAGATCATCGGGCTCGGTGACCTGAACGGCGACGGCAACGGCGACCTGGCCGGGAACGACATCTGGACCACCAGCATGCTCACCTGGTTCAGCGACGGCTGGGGCAACTTCAACCCCTCGGGCCAGCACTTCTGCTGCTTCGGCAACTTCGTCCTCGACTAGGCCGGCGACCCGTGGGCCCGTGGACGCCTCCACGGGCCCACTGGTGTCGACGGGCCCGGAGGGGTAGTTCTGTGACGATGGCAGAGTCGGAGAAGGAGCTCTGGGCGCGGGGGTTTCCGGTGGGGGAGCCGGACAAGGTGGGGATGGGGAGGCTCGCCAACGAGGACCACGATCCGGCGGAGACGGCGTACTACGAGGCGTTCGCCGACCCGACGTATGTGCTCGTCGAGCGGCAGCAGCGGCGCTACCGGGAGATGCTTCGTCGGCGCCTTCGGCGTCGTCCCGACCGCGCCGATGAGTGACGCCGGGGGGTGACCAGGGGCCTCACCCCGACGCGCTGAGCGTTTGGGATGGGTTCTGGGGGCTAGGTAGCGAGCATGGACGTGCCGTTCCGGGACCGTGAGGAGGCGGGGGTGTTGCTCGCGGGCCGACTGGGCTACCTCGAGCACCAGGACATGGTGGTGCTCGCACTTCCGCGGGGTGGGGTGCCGGTTGCGCGGGGCGTGGCGGACGGGATCGGGGCGGACATCGACGTGCTCGTCGTCAGGAAGCTCGGGGCGCCGGGGCAGCGGGAGCTGGCGCTCGGGGCCGTGGGCGCGGACGGCACGCTCGTCGTCAACGACATGATCGTTCGGCACGCCGGGGTGTCGACGGAAGCCCTGCGGAGCCGGGCGGACGACGTCGCAGCGCAGCTCGGCAGTTGGGCGGACACGCTCAGGGGTGGGCGGCCGGCCCAGCCGATGGCCGGGCGGGTCGTCGTCGTGGTCGACGACGGCATCGCGACCGGCGCGACCATGCGCGCCGCCCTCCAGATCGTCCGCAAGGCCGGGCCCAAGCAGCTCGTCGCAGCTGTCCCCGTCGCTCCGCCCGATGCATGCAACGCGCTCGCCGAGTACGCCGACCGGGTCGAGTGCCTCCGCCAGCCGCCGGCGTTCGGCTCCGTCGGCGAGTGGTACCGCGACTTCCATCAGATCGACGACCAGGACGTCCGCCGGATGCTGGCCGCCTCACCTGCGCCGCACCCGACGGGCCCCACCTGGAGGTGAACAACATGCAGAGACCGTCGTTCGTGACCCCCGAGACTGCCACCGCAGCCGCCGTCGGCATCGCCGCGGGCAGCGGGTTGACGTACCTGCTCGACCCCAACCTCGGGCGCCGTCGTCGGGCGATCCTGCGCGACAAGGTCATGCACGCCGCCCACCATGCGGTCGACGAGGGCGAGGCCGCCGCCCGCGACATGCAGCACCGGACGGCGGGCTACGGCGCCCGCCTGACCCGGCCGCTCCGCCGCGGTCGCCAACCGACAACGCCACAGCTGGAGGGTCGGGTCCGCTCCGAGCTGGGCCGCTGGACGTCGCACGCCCACGCGCTGCGCGTCGACGCCCGCGACGGCACCATCACCCTCAGCGGCCCCGTCCTGCGGGACGAGGTCGACGACATCCGGGCCGCCGTCAAGCGGGTCCGGGGCGTCGACGCCCTGGAAGATCGCCTCGCCATCTACGACGACGCCCGCGACATCCCGGCGCTCCACGACGGCAACGGCAGCAGCAACGGCCGGGCCCGGACCAAGCCGCGGCCCGAGTACCTGCAGGACGTGTGGGCCCCGAGCGCCCGGTTCGTCGCCCTCGCCAGCGGTGCCGGGGCGACGGCGTGGGGCCTGACCAGGCGCAGCCCCGCCGGCCTCGCCGTGGCCACGGCAGGCGGTCTCTTCGCCGCCCGAGCGGCGACCAACCAGCCGCTGTCCGAACTGACCGGCATCGGCGCCGGTCGCGGCGCGGTGACCGTGCACAAGACCATCACCATCGACGCGCCGGTCGACGAGGTGTACGCCCTCTGGAGCCTGCCGTCGAGCTTCCCGCTCTTCATGCGCAACGTGTACGAGGTACGGGAAGGCCAGGACCGGCATACGCGGTGGGCGGTACGCGGTCCGCTCGGCACGACGCTCCGGTTCGAGACCGAGATCACCGCGCAGGAACCCGACCGCCTCATCTCGTGGACGACCATGCCTGGTGCGGGCATCCAGCATGCCGGCCGGGTCACGTTCGAGCCGACCGACGGGGCCACCCGGGTCATCGTGCGGCTGACCTACAACCCGGTGCTCGGCCGGATCGGCCACGCCGTCGCCAGGCTGACCGGACGGGCGCCCAAGCGCCTGCTCGACCAGGACCTGATGCGCATGAAGGCCTACCTGGAGACCGGCACCCGCCCGCACGACGCCGCGGTCCCGGCGTGACTTGACTGAGGGGTCGGCGTCAGCCGACCTCATCCTCACGTCGCGCGCCACCGAACACCAAGCAACGGGATCCCACCGAACGCAAAGGAGAGACCGTTGCTTGACATTGACAACCAACCACCGGGACGGTGGTCGGTCCGCCGGGTGGCCGTGAGCCTGCTGGCTGTCGGCATGGCCGGGGCGTTCAGCCTCGGCCTCGCCTCGCCGGCGGGAGCGCTGCTGCCCGACCCGGACATCGATTCGGGCGTCGTCCGGCCGTGGCCCACGGTCGACGACAGCTGGTGGACACCACCGCCGGGCTACGAGGACCTCGCGTCCCCGGAGACCCCGGTCGACCCCGCCCCGGAACCACCTCCGGCACCCTCGGAGCCCCCGGCCCCGACGGCGCCGGAACCGGCACCGGACCCGGTCGTGCCGGCCGAACCCGCCCCGACCGAGGTCGAGGCACCGGCGGTGCCCGCCCCGACCGAGCCCGGCTCGCCAGTCGAGCCGGCACCGGCCGGGATACCGGAACCCGCAGTCGACCCGTCGATCTCCAGCCTCCCGGCTCTGTTCGACGACGGCAGCGACGTCCCGGACCCGTCCCTGGACCCGGTCGAACCGGCGGAGACCGCCGACAGCGCCGAGTTCGCGCTGGCCCGGCTCAAGAAGGCGATCGACCTTGCCAAGGAGAAGCTCCGCGCCCCGGCGTGCAACGCGCTGATCAGCGGGGAGCATCCCGCCAACGGCGAGTCGGCCAAGGAGGTGCTCGACAAGATCACCGCCAAGGAGCGGGGCATCATCAACCGCTGGGACTGGACGAAGCGCTCGAGCGGGTACGTCACGGTCGCCACCACCCACCGGGCAGGTACCGGCTCGGGCGGAGCGATCAGCTTCTACCGGGACTTCCACACCAACGACTACCGCTTGGCGTACGGCCTGGACGGCCTGGACTTCCTGAGGAGCCTCGACCCGCCGCCCGACATCAACGAGCACCGGGCGGCGGCGGTCCTCCACGAGGTGGCGCACCTCACCGGCGGGATGCATCACGGCGCCGAAGGCAATCCGCTCTTCGACAAGGACGTGATGCTGATCTGCCTGCGAGGCAAGACGCCGACGCTGCCGTCAGGGCCGCCCCGGGGCTGCCAGGACTGCGTGCCGCCGGACGAGGAGGACCGCAGCCTTCCCCCGCCCGAGCGGGAGGACCCGTGCCTCCCCGAGAGCGATCTGCCCGAGGTGACCGGCCCCTTCGAGGAGGTGCCGACCCAGCCGGACAGCCCGGCCCCCGACCCGGCGACGCCGGAACCGGAGGATCCGTGCCTCCCCGAGAGCGATCTGCCCGTCGTGACGGGTCCGTTCGAGGAGGTGCCCGATCTCCCGGACAGCGATCTGCCCGAGGTGACGGGTCCGTTCGAGGAGGTCCCTGACCTTCCGGACAGCGATCTGCCCGAGGTGAGCGGTCCGTTCGAGGAGGTCCCCGATCTTCCGGACAGCGACTTCCCCGAGGTGACGGGTCCGTTCGAGGAGGTCCCTGACCTCCCGGACAGCGACTTCCCGGAGATGACCGGCCCCTACGAAGAGGTGCCGGACGACTTCGGGTGGATCGACCCCGACCCCGGTGAGCCGTTCGACCCGGGTTACGGCGGGGGCGACTACACCGACCCCGGTTACGACGACTGGGGCGGCGGCTATGACCCCTGGTGCTGCTCCGGCGGCGGCGGGGGTGGCGGCGACTACTACTACGAAGACCTCGACTGGATCGAGGCCGAGTACGCGGAGCTCGCCTGATCTGCCATAGCTAACGTCGGTCCTGGCCGGGCGCCCGAGGGAGCCCGGCCAGGACCATCCGAGGCGTGCAAAGGGGATGCGGATGCAGGGAGTCACCGGGGTGCGGCTGGTCGCGCTCAACCTGGGCGTCGTCGTCCTCCGGCAGGCGTAGCCGCGTGGTGCGGGCGGCGGGCTGGGACGGCCGAGGCGGCGGTCCGACAACAGCCGAGGTCGACGACGCAGGGGCGGTCGATGCCCTGGCGACGAGGTTGCTCGACAGCTGGGCAAGCGCGTCGACGCTGCCGGGGATCGAGCTCGGGGAGGCGCCCGGGGCGACGTTGTCGATCGGGGTGGCGGCCGATCGGTGGGCGCTCGTCGTCACCGACGAGACCTTCGACCAGCACTGCAGCCAGGCGGACGACGCCCCGGACGGCAGTGTCGACGTCTCCTGGGGCGAACCGACGCCGGTGCCCTGGACGTGGTTCGTCGACCGCGCCATGGCGCTCAGCGCCGTCGACCGCTGGCTCACCGACCGCACCCTCGCCCCGGAGGTCGAGTGGTGCGATCGGTGTGACTGACCAGCGCAGCTACGCCGGGTGGTAGGTGGCGATCAGGACGCCGGTCTTGGCCTGGGCGAGGTCGACCAGCTGGAGGCGTCGGGCCTGACCGGTGGCGGGGAAGATGGTCTTGCCGCCGCCGAGGAGGATCGGCTCGATCATCAGCTTGTACTCGTCGACCAGGTCGTGGGCGATGAGGTCGGTGGCGAGGCTGGCGCTGCCCATGACCTGGATGTCGCCGCCGTCCTTGGCCTTGAGCTCCCGGATCGCGCCGATCGGGTCGTCGGCCGGCAGCAGCGTCGAGTTCCACTCCATGTCGGCGTCGGACAACGAGCGCGACACCACGTACTTGGGCAGCTCGTTCATCCGATCGGCGAACGGGTCACCGGCCCGGCCGGGCCAGGCGTCGGCCATGACCCGCCACGTGCGGCGCCCGAACAGCAGCGCATCGGTGCTCTGCAGGGCACTGTCGATGACCGGGCCCATCGTCTCCGGATCGAAGAACGGCATCGACCAGCCGCCGTGCTCGAACCCGCCATCGGTGTCCTCCTCCTTGCCGCCGGGCGCCTGGGTGACGCCGTCGAGGCTGATGAAGTCACTGACAACGATGCGCATGGGATTCCTCCGTCGGTTGGGATGGCAACGGCGGAGCGTACCTAGCCGGCGGCCGGAGACCCCGTCGGAGGTGGGTAGGACGGCGGTTCGTCGTCGCCGGTGAGCTTGTCGACGACGGTGATCGACCCGGACTCCTCGAAGATCGCCGACTTCGGCGACTCGGTCCGCAGGAACCGCTCGCCATCGCTGGAGCGGCGCCACGCACCCGTGCCCATCTCGCCCCGCTCGTCCTCGGCCCGGACGTCGGGGTCCCACCAGATCTCGACGGCGTCGTCGATCCCGTAGTAGTCGACCGCGGTCTTCGACACGCCCCAGTTGCCGTAGCTGATGCGCGGCGTCGTCGGGCCCCCGCCGCCCGGTGGGATCCGGAACAGCCCCCGGGCGAACGTCTCGGGGGTCAGGTCGGGGCCCGCCATGTGGATGCCGGCCGCCAACCAGGCCGCCGCCGGGGCGACGAGGGCGTACTGGGCCTTCGCCGGGGGCAGTGCCGACTCGTCGCCGAAGTACCAGCGGTAGAGGCGGATGAAGTCCTGGAGGTCCTGGTCGGTGGGGGCGGCCAGCTCCGAGATGCCGGCGGCGTGGGCCATCTGCTCCTGGTCGTACTGGCGACCGAAGACGTTGGTGTCGGTCAGCGCGGTCCCGGTGAAGATCCACTCCGGGAAGTAGTCGGCCTCGGTCGCCGCCTGGGTCAGGTAGATCGGCATGAACGGATCGCCCAGGAACGTGATGGTGGTGATGCCCTCGGCCTTGAACTCGGCGATGAGCTCGGCGGCCTTGGCCGGCAGCGTCGGGAAGTCGAGGACGTAGGTGTCCATCAGCGCGACCTCGGCGATGTCGCTGCGCTCCCGCTCGAGGTCCTTGAACACCGGTGGGTCCTGCTCGAAGTGGATGACCCCGATCTTGCGGGGCTTGCCCTTGAGGTCGCCGCCGGCCATGTCGGCCGAGCCGCCTGCCGCGGCGTCGTCCCCGAGCGCGTTGACCCACGAGGTCAGCAGGTCGAGGATCTGGTCCGGCACCGGCAGCGTGCCCCACACGTAGGGCGCCATCTCCAGGGTCAGCGCCTGGGGCAGCGCGGCGCCGGCGCAGTCGAAGCACATCACGCCCCCGTCGGCCAGGGTCTGGGCGAACGTGCCCCGATCGAGCGGCGGGCCGCCGATGACGGCGAACGGCTTCATGCCGAGGATGTCGGTGGCGTCGGCCTTCGCCGCGACGACGTCGTTGGGCAGGCCCGACGCGGGGAAGGTGGTCAGCTCGACCTTGCGCCCGTAGGTCTGGGCGACCGAGGTGAACACCTCCAGGTACTGGTTGATCGTGTCCTCACGCTGCTGGGGCGTGTCGTTGGCCCCCATGGCGCCGAGGATGGCGGTCAGGTCGGTGCCCTGGTCGGCCGTGTAGAAGACGACCTTGATCGAGTCGGCGGTGACCCCGGAGCTGGTGGCGCCGCCGTTGTCGCCCTCGAACTCGGGCACGCACGGCAGGGCGTACACCGTCGGCAGCTTCACGGCGCCCTTGTCGGTGTCGCAGGTGTCGGGCCACTTGTGGTCGCCGTCCTCGCCGGCGTCCTTCGCCTCGGCGTAGGTGACCGGCATCTTGCCGGTCGGAGCGGGGGCTCCGGGCTCGACTCCCTCGACCGAGGTCCAGCTCAGGTCGCCGGACGACGCGCCGGACGCCTTGTCGTCGTCGTCGCCACCCCCGCCGCCGCCGACGAGCACCACGGCCGCCACCACCAGCAGCAGGACCACGATCACGCCCAGCGGGCCGTAGCGCCGAAGCGCGGTGCTCCGGTTGCCGGAACCGTCGTCTGCAGGGAGCATCAGCTGTCCTTCCCCTCGGCGGGCGCGGCGCTCGCGCCGGCCCGCACACCTGTCCGTCGGACGACCGCATCGTCGGTGCCCAGGTAGGCGGCGACGACGGCCGGGTCGACCAGCACGTCGGCCGGTCGCCCCGCCGCGATCTCGCGGCCCTGGTCGAGCGCTACCAGCCGATCCGACACCGCGGTGACCAGCGGCATGTCGTGCTCGATCAGCACGATGCTGGCCCCCAGCTGGTCACGGATGCGGCCGAGCAGCGGCACCAGCGCCTCGGCCTCCCGCTGGGCGATGCCGCTGGAGGGCTCGTCGAGCAGGATCACCGTCGGCCGGTGGGCGACCAGGCAGGCGAGGTCGACGACTCGCCGTGACCCGGTCGAGAGCTCCTGCACGAACTTCGACCGGAACGCCTCCAACCCCAGCAGGTCGAGCAGCTCGTCGACCCGGTTGCGCACCGCCTGCTCGGCGTCGAACGCAGCCGGCAGGTGCAGGGCCGCCTGCACCGGGTCCTTGACGGTGACCCAGCGGTCGAGGGCCACGGCGATGCACTGCTCGACGGTCAGCGCCGGGAACAGCCGGGCGTCCTGGAACGACCGCCCGAGGCCGCGGCGGGCCCGGACGTCGGTCGCCGCCCCCGTCACGTCGCGCCCGCCCAGCAGCACCCGGCCCTGGTCGGCGGGCAGGTAGCCGGAGATCAGGTCGAAGAGCGTGGTCTTGCCCGCACCGTTGGGCCCGATGATGCCGAGCACCTCGCCGGCGGCCACGGTGAACGACACGTCGTCGACCGCCCGGATCCCGCCGAAGCTCCGGGTCAGCCCGATGACCTCCAGCGCCGGCCGATCGCCGTTGATGCGGCTCGCCGGGGCGTCGGGCGAGGTCGAGGTCGCGGCGGCAGCAGCCGAGGTCGCCGTGCGCGCCCCGTTCGCCGACACCTCCGACGCCGCCGCGGCGCCCTCCAGGAACACCGAGCGCAGCACGTCGGGCCGGGCGAGCAACTCCTCGGTGGGGCCGTGGAAGCGGATCTCGCCCTTCTCCATGAAGTAGGCCGTCGACGCCATGGTCAGCGCCACGTTGACCGACTGCTCGACCACCACCACGGTGGTGCCCTGGCGGGCGATGCCCCGCACGATCTCGACCAGCCGCTCGACCACCACCGGCGCCAGCCCGAGCGAAAGCTCGTCGATGAGCAGCAGCCGCGGCCGGGAGATGAACGCCATCGCCAGCGACAGCATCTGCTGCTGGCCGCCCGACAGGTCAGCGGCCGCGTCGCCGAGCCGGGCCCGCAGCTCGGGGAAGACGTCCAGCGCCTCTTGTGTGCGCGCCGCGGCCAGCTTCTTGTCCCGCCGGTCGAGCCACGCAGCGGCCCGCAGGTTCTCGCTGACGGTCAGCGACGGGAACGTTCCCATCCCGCCCGGCACCAGCACCACGCCCCGGGGCGTGACCTCGTGGGGCGGGGCGTAGGTGATGTCGCGGCCGTCGAGGATGACGGCGCCCTTGCGGGCCGGCACCAGCCCCGCGATCGACTTGAGCAGGGTCGACTTGCCGGCCCCGTTGGTGCCCAGCAGCGCCACGATCTCGCCCTCGTCGACCTCGAAGTCGACGCCGAACAGCACCTGCACGTCGCCGTAGCTGACCTCGAGCCCCCGCACGAGCAGGTGCTTTGCCCGGCCCTGGCGCCGCTCGAACAGCACCTCGCTGCGGGCGGCGGCGGTGGCCCACACCTGCTGGATGTCCCGGAGGACGAGGTCGCCGGCCGACACGATCACCAGGCCGCCGATGGCGAACATCGGCACCATCGCCGTCATGCCCCAGCGCATGCCCCAGCTGTCGCCGATCAGGGCGATCAGCGGCAGCAGCGCCAGGCCCGCCAGGATGAACACGGAGCCCATGGCGAAGCCCATCGAGCGGGCCCGGGGTGGGATCGCCAACGACAGTGTGGCGAAGATGCCCGGCAGCATGAACGCCAGCCCGGCGCTGATCACCACGTTGAAGGCGACCGCCACCAGCACGTGCGGCGACCAGGCGAAGGCGATCGCGGCCGCCGTCACCATGAAGCCGGCCTTGGACAGCAGCCCGAAGATCAGCCGCGGGTCCTTGGCGAACAGCTTCGTGCCGATCCGGGCGCCGACCACCAGGCCGAGCAGCTGCGACGGCCCCTCGACCAGCCCGACCACCCAGCCGCGGGCCGACTCGTCCAGCCCGAACACGTCCCGGTACATGAACACGCTGAAGATCGCGAAGCCCACCACCGCCGGGGTCAGGAACGGAAGGGTGCGGTAGATGCGGCGGAGGCTGTCGATGTGCCAGCACATGCGCCAGCTCTCGGCCAGGCTGGGCGGCTCCTCCTCGGTGTCGACCGCCTCGTCGGACCCCCCGACGAGCGAGCGCTCCTGGGCGCCGCGCACCGGCTCGGGCAGCCGGGCGCCCACCAGGACCAGCAGCCCGGTCGGGATGGCGAAGAAGAAGAACGGGGCACGCCAGCCGAACGCCTCGGCGATGTAGCCGGCGCCCACCCCGCCGACGAACGCCCCGATCGCGTTGCCGCCCCGGTGGAACGAGAACACCCGGGGCCGCAGCTCGACGGCGTAGTAGTCGCTCATCAGCGACGTGTGGGACGGCTCGATGAACGCCTTGCCGATGTTCGACCCGGCGAGGAAGACGCCCATGAACCAGATGTTGATCGAGAGCCCCACCATCCCCGAGAAGACGGCGAAGATCGTGCCGCCCAGCAGCGCGAGGCGGATGCGGTTGCGCCGGTCGGCCAGGCTGGCGATGGGCACCGCCAGGGCGAACGCGGCGGCGAACGACAGGACGAACGGGAGCGTCACGCCGGCGGCGCCGACGCCGAAGTGGTCGGCCGCAGTCGGGGCGACGACGGCGAACGAGGTGCGGGACAGCTCGTCGACGGCGTTGAGCCCCGTGAGGACCAGCAGCGCCAGCGCCGGCCCGTCGCCGGTCAGCTGGTCGATCCAGCGGAGCGGGTGGCGGACGGCGAACGCGAACCGTCGGGTCCAGGGCTCGTCGCTGGTCGGAAGCGGGGTGAGCGCGATCACGACGCACCTGCGAGGGTCTCGGCCTCGTCGTCGGCCTTGACCTCAGGCTCGGTCTCTGGTTCCGGTTCGTCGGCGAGCTCGGGTATCGGGACGGCCTGGGCGCCGTCGGCGACCAGGCTCGGCACCGCGATGTCGTGCCGGGCGGCGAGCCAGCGCAGGCCCAGGTCCCGGGCCCGGAACAGCGCGCCGCCGACCCCACCTGGGATCACCAGCAGCACGGCGAGCACCCCGATCGACGAGGCGAAGAGTCGCCACGTGTCCTCGAGGAACCACTGGCCGCCCTTCAGGAACAACGCCCCGAGCACCGCCCCGGTCACCGACCCAAGCCCGCCGACCACTGCGGCGGTGAACACGATCAGGTTGTCCTCCTCGGGGAACAGCCCGAGCGTGAACTGGCCCTGGAGGGTCACCAGCAGGACGCCGGCCACCGCGGCCAGGAAGCCGGACAGTGCGAACGCTGTGAGCTTCGCTCGCACCACCGACACGCCATAGGCGGCGACCGCCCGCTCGTTCTCACGCAGCGCCATCAACACCCGGCCGGTGCGGCTGCGGCGGATGCCGGCGACGGCCACCGCCAGCAGAGCGAACGTGCCGAGGGAGAGCTGGTAGATGCCGGTCGGGTTGTCGTAGTGCCAGACCCCGAGCAGCGGCCGGGCCTGCAGCTGCTGGCTCGGCACCCAGGCGAAGAAGCGGGGGTTGAGGACGTAGCGGACCGTGGCGAGCGCGAACGCGAGGCTCGTCACCGCCAGGTACAGGCCCCGTAGGCGCAGCGCCGGCAGCCCGACCACCACGGCGATGGCGGCCCCCGCCAGGCCGACCACGGGCAAGGCCAGTGCCAGGTCCATCCCCCAGACGTCGGTGGCCACCGCCCCGAGTGCGGCGCCGATGGCCACGAAGCCCATCTGGCCGAGCGACACCTGCCCGGCCCACCCGGTCAGCACGGTCAGCGAGAGGATCACGATCGTGAAGATGACGACCGCGGCGGCCTTGAGCGTCGACCCCGGGCCGAGCAGCGTCGGCAGGGCGACGAGCGCGGCGGCGGCCACCACCAGGCTCCCGGTGCGGGCGAGCCGGATCTCCCGAAGCCGGCCCAACTCCCGGGGGATCGGCCGCAGCAGTCCCGACGCCTGCCAGGACGACGTGCTGTCGCTCTCGACCCGGCTGACCCCCGGCCGCCGCACGACGAGCGCCACGAGGATGACGACGGCCAGGACCGGGGCGACCACGAAGTCGCTACCGATGTCGAGGTGCAGCGGCCCGACGACCAGCCGGTCGTTCCAGCGCACGTGGGCCTCGAGCAGGCCGATGGCGAAGGCGCTGGCCACGATCGACGGCAGGTGGGTCAGTCGCCCGAGCATCAGCGCCGCCAGCGCGCTGAGCAGCACTGTCAGCCCGACCGGTGAGCCCAGCGGCAACCCGACGAGTCCGGCCTGCAGGTACAGGGCCAGGAACGACAGCACCGTAGCCACCACCCACACGCAGGTGTGCAGGCGGCCGACGGGGATGCCGAGGAGCGAGGCCCGGTCGGCGCGGTCGGCGGCGGCTCGCACGGCCACGCCGATGTCGGTGAAGCGCAGGAACGCCGCGACCAGCAGCATCGCCAGGGGCGCCAGCACCCAGGCCACCGGGTAGTCGCCGTCGAAGATGAAGGGGGAGATGTCGGCCCGCCACGACAGCGGCGCGTCGATGCGGCTGTTCAGCGGGGTCTCGCCCCAGACCCGGGGCAGCATCAGCGAGCAGAACGTGAGCAGCTGGGCGAGGCCGATCGTCGCCACCGTGAGGATCAGGCGGGGGGAGCGGAAGAAGCGGCGCACGATCGCCAGCTCGATGACGCCCCCGACCACCACGGCCGCCGCCAGCCCGAGGGCGAGGGCCAGGAAGTAGTTGAGGCTCGAGAACAGGACGAGGTCGATACCCAGCGCCGCCGGCACCAGCCCGATGTCGCCGGCGGCGAAGTTCACGATGCGGTTGGCCCGGTAGACGAGGGCCATGCCGACGGCCACCAGCGCGCTCAGCATCCCGAGCGTCAGGCCGTGGAGGACTAGCCCCCAGAGGTACTCGCCCTCGCGGTTGCGGCTGGGGAACAGCACCTGCTGCACGGCGACGATCGACAGCGCGGGGAGCAGCGGCACCACGAGTGCGCGCGCTCGGCCTGCCTTCGACATGACACCCCCCGTGTCGTGCTGATCGACGTGCCCCCAGTGGACGCAGAACTTTGCACGCCGTTTGCACCTTGCTACCCGCATAGTTACTTGTCGTCAACGAGCACGGGTGTGAGCTGGACAACTACGTTCTGGGTTGTGCGATGCGTGCCGACGTGCAGCCCACCGCGCTCCTGACCGGGGCGCCGTGACCGTGTGACCTGAGCCGTTCCTGGCTCTGCCGCGCCCCGGACCGGATCACCTCGTCCGATTCGATCCCAGGAGCGCAACGTGTTCGCACCCACCTCGTCCACCCGGCCTGTGCCTGCCCACCGCGCGGCCGGCCACCTCCACGTCCTGCTGGCGGCGTGCCTCTGGGGCACCACCGGCACCGTCCGGACCTTCGTCCCGGCGGCGAGCAACCTCTCGATCGCCGCCATCCGCATCACCGTCGGCGGCGCTGTACTGCTGGCGACCCGCCGCCCAGCGGGCTCGTTGCGGTCGTCGCCGCTGCTGCTCCTCGTGTTGGGGGCGGCGGCGATCATCACGTACCAGACCGCGTTCTTCGTGGCCGCCGACCGGACGGGGGTCGCCATCGGGACCGTCGTCACCATCGGCAGCGCGCCCGCGGTGGCCGGAGTGCTCGGCGCGGTCCGCGAGCGGGCGTGGCCGTCGGGCCGGTTCGTGCTGGCGACCGCGGGAGCGGTCGCCGGCTGCGCGGTGCTGGCCGGGGGCGGCGAGTCGGCCGGCGCTGACCCGACGGGCATCGGCCTCGCGGTCCTGTCGGGCAGCGCGTACGCCGTCTACACGACCGTGGTGTCCGCGCTGCTGGGCCGGGGGCACGACGGCCGCACGGTGACAGCGGCGCTGTTCGGCCTCGCCGCGCTGGTGATGGCACCGACCCTGCTCACTGGCTCCGCCGGCTGGGTGCTGACCGCCCGGGGCCTACCGATCGCCGTGTATCTGGGCGGAGCTGCGACAGCGGGGGGCTACCTGCTGCTGGCCCGCGGCCTCCGGACGACGCCACCGGCCACGGCGACGACGCTGACCCTCCTCGAACCGGCGGTCGCGGCGCTGCTCGGCTGGGCACTGCTCCACGAGCACCTCGGCCCGAGCGGGTTGACCGGCCTGGCCCTCATCGCCGCCAGCCTGGCACTACTGGTCACGGGTGGCTCGCCTCGTAGCTCTCGCCGTACTCGTCGGTGAGATCGTGGGCGTCGTCGGGGACGTCGATGCTGATGTCCCCGCCATAGTCGGACAGCTCCAGCGTCAGGAGCGATGTGAACACCGGCGGCACCTTGCCCGACTTGCTCGGTACGTCGTCCATCATGTCGTTGACGGCCTTGTTCATGTCCATGGCCAGGCGACGCACGTTGCCGTCGTGGTCGAACCACACCTCGACCTGGTACTCGAACGTGGCCATCTTGTCGGCGATCGAGCCGGGCTTCGGTGCCTGGTCGGGAGTGGTGGTCGACGGCGTCACACCCTGGCTCAGCTGCTGGGCGCGGGTGAGGTCGGCGGCGGTCACCGTGGCGGCCAAGCCGGTCAGCTCGTCGCCGTCGAACTCCTTGCTACCGAGCCGCTCCACCGACTCGGCGTCGGCCACGAGGTGGACGAAGCTCGCCGGATCGAGGCCCTGCACCTGGACCTGCATCGCATGGTCGAGGTAGTCGTCGGGCAGCACCTCCGCGAGGTCGCGCAGATCGACGCGGGCCCAGTCGCCGTCGAGGTCGGCCAGCGCCTCGGCGAAGGGGTCGTGCCGGCCGAGGTCGCCCAGCTTGTCGAGAGCCTTGTCGATGTCCGGCGCGCGGACGTAGAGCACCTCGTCGTCCCGGTCGACGACGGCCTCGCTGTCGCCTCCACCGAGGTCGAGGCCGCTGCTCTCGAGCTCGACGTGTTGGCGCTGGCCGTCGAACTCGCCGGTCAGCGTGGACCCGAAGCCCACCTTCCGACCCTTGGCCTCGGCGCCCATGTGCATCGACATCTCGAAGCGGTGGGGGGTGGTGCCGAGATCGGCGACGGCCTCTTCGAGGTACTCCGGCGTCGCCTCGAACCCGTCGGGCGGCCCGGCCTCCGTGTCGTCGTCCCCGCTCCCACACCCCGCTGCCACCAGCAGCAACACGGCCCCCGCTACCCAGCTTCGCCTCATGTCCGGGCAGCGTAGGTTCGTCGCGCCCGCAGGGGCTGGTCGGCTCGGTGGTGCAGCACTCCACGTAGGCAGGGATCACCCTCCGCGGCAGGGTGGGCTGACACGATGGCCGGATGGTTCGAATGCTCGTCGCTGCGGTCGTCGCCTGCGCCGCGATCGGGGCGGTTGCGCTGCAGCTGCCCTCCCACCTCGACAACGGATCGAACGAGCGGATGCAGCTGGCGGCGCCGGGCGTCGAGGGCTCGATCATCCGCCTGGCCCGGGCCGTCGAGGGCGACGACGTCGACCCCGCCAAGATCGACTACTGGGTCGGCCGCTACCGCGACGGCCAGTCGCTCCAGGCCATCGGCGAGGCGTTCGCGGCGATGCCGCGCTTCGTTCGCACCTACGGCGAGGGCACGGACGTCGAGTTCGTCGACCGGCTCTACCACGACGTCCTCGACCGCAAGCCCCGGGCGAGCGAGCGCCAGCAGTGGGTCGGCCGCCTCACCGGCGGCGTCAGCCGGGCCGCGCTGCTGGTCGCCCTCACCGAGTCGGCCGAGTACGTGAAGCGCACCGACACCCCGGCGCCGCGCCGGCCGCGGCGGTTGCTGGCGCCTCCGGGGGTCGAGCACTCGGTGGCCCGCCTCTACGTCGCCTTCACGGGCCACTGGCCGACCGACAAGGAGCTCGACAGAGACGTCCAGCGCTACCTGGACGGCACGCCGCTGGCCGCCATCGCCGACGACATCCTGACCCGCCCCGACGAGCGCTGGGCCCGCTTCCGCCGGGCCAGCAGCAAGGGCTTCGTCGAGTCCATGTACCTCGACGTCCTCGGCCGCGCCCCCGACGAGGCCAAGGCGAAGGATTGGCGCGCCCGCCTCGACTCCGGCACCACCCGGGGCGCGGTCGCGATCGAGTTCACCGAGTCGGCCGAGATGCTCGCCCGCACCCACACCGCCGCCCCGCTGCCCGCCCCGATCCCGCACAAGCTCTTCGCCATGGGCGACTCGGTCATGAAGGGCGCCATCGCCACCATCGAGAGCATCCAGGACTGGGACGTCCACGTCGACGCCCGGGGCTGCCGGCAGCCGACCACCCGGGGCGACGGCTGCGGCGACAAGGACATCCCGAGCGGCCTCGACGCCCTCCGGGGCGCCCGCGACAGCGGCCGGCTCGGCGGGGCGGTCGTCATCCTGATCGGCAACAACGGCCCCATGTCGGCCGAGCAGTTCGACTCGATGATGCGGCTCGTCGCCGACCAACGCATCGTCTACGCCCTGACCCTCCACGAGCCTCGCCGATTCGAGGGCCCCAACAACGCCGTCATCTCCGGGGCGACCGCCCGCTGGCCCAACCTGCGCATCATCGACTGGCACACCTTCGCCACCGGCCATGACGAGTACTTCTCCGATGGCGAAGGCATCCACCTCAGCCATGTAGGCGCGCAGGCGATGGCCGACCTCATCGCCTCCAACCTGCCGAACTACTGATGGCGAGCGAGCTAGGTGTGGTGGTTCACCCAGGCGATGCACTGCCCCTGGTTCGCGAACGGGTTGCCGTTCTCGTCGACGACGTCGCGCCAGCCGCCGTTCCGGCAGTCGTCGCGTGACGACGGGGTCGGCGACGGGATCGTGACGGTGCCGTCGATGGTCCCGGTGACGGAGTACGGCGAGAGCACCACGGTGGCGTGAACCTGCAACGTCCCCGTCGCGCCCTCGAAGTCGCCGGTCCCGCCGGTGACGGTGGCGACGAGCTCGAAGTCATAGGGGCCACCGATCGGCGGGTTCACGCTGACGTTGCTGCCCTCCATGGTCGCCGTGATGCTCCCGTCCGGCGTGGTCAACGTCAGCGGACCGAACGCCCGGGGGAACGCCGTCGGGTCGAGGCACACGACACCCGCCACCTGGGTCTGCCCGAGCGATGTCAGATCGCCCGTGCCGTCGAAGCTCGCACCGATCGCGCCGATGGGTGAACCCGGCACGGTGCACGGCTCGTTGACCAGCGTCCCGCCACCGGCGTACGAACCGGAGATCGGCAGATCTGCCGCGGCGGCTGGAGCAGCCAGGCCGACACCCAGGAACAGACCGACACCCGCTAGCGCCACCACCCCGCGGCGCACCCGAAGTCCTCGCATGGGGAACCCCCTCGTCCCGGTCCGCCTCTCGGCCCGGGTGGCAGCAGGCTAGAGCGCCTTGCCCCAGTAGACGTGGCGGGCGGTCTCGGCGTCGTCGCGGACGTAGCAGCCGTCGAAGTGGTCGTTGACCAGGCCGACGGCCTGCATGAAGGCGTAGACCGTGGTGGGGCCGACGAAGGTCCACCCGCGCTTCTTCAGGTCCTTGGACAGCGCGGTCGACGCCGCGGTGGTGGCCTGGACCTCGGCGCCCGGCGGGGCCGGATCGGGCGAGAGATGTTGCGCGAAGTACGCGGCCAGCGACCCGAACTCGTCGAGCAGCTCCAGCGCCCGCTGCGCGTTGTTGAGCGTCGAGCGGATCTTGCCCTGGTGGCGGATGATGCCGGCGTCGCCCAGCAGGCGAGCGACATCGCCTTCGTCGAACGCCGCGACCGCGGCCGGTTCGAAGTCGGCGAACGCGGCGCGGAAGTTCGCCCGCTTGCGCAGGATCGTCAACCACGACAGGCCCGACTGGAAGCCCTCGAGGCACAGCTTCTCGTACAACCGCCGCTCGGCGCTGACGCCGAAGCCCCACTCGGTGTCGTGGTAGGCGACGTAGTCGGGGCTCGACGCGCCCCACGAGCAGCGCGGCAGTTCATCAGGGCCTGAGACCAGGTTCACCTGCCCTCGTCTATCAGGTCCCCGTGGAACGGGTAGTGCACCACAGTCATGCACC
>Ga0075429_100000748_pt1 | contig 25545 bp, 22 predicted proteins | sample RhiMetdeltSRZDD3_FD_75295 | JGI IMG/M metagenome (GOLD analysis project Ga0075429, IMG submission 75295) | Populus rhizosphere microbial communities from Tennessee, USA - Rhizosphere MetaG P. deltoides SRZDD3 | ecosystem: Host-associated > Plants > Roots > Rhizosphere > Soil | place: USA... | reverse complement strand
ACGTGCCGAGGTCGAGCGGCTGCGAGCCGACCTCCAGCAGCTCGGCGTGCGGCGCATCACCGGCAAGGCTCCTGCAGGCCTCCAGGACTCCGGGGTCCTGCACGTCCTTCAACGCGATCACCAGGCGATGGCCGGAGCCGGCGGGGTGCGCCCGGTAGGACGCCGCGAACTCCTCCACGGGACGCCGGCCGAGGGGGCCCCAGCAGAGGTAGGCGACGCAGACGCCGCCGCCGCTCATCCGCGGAAGGCGCGTGCGAGCGCGGCCGCCAGCAGCACCGGTATCCCCGCGACGACCGCGGCCAGCAGGACCCAGAAGAGCCACTCCCCCGCCCAGCCCGGGTGCCACAGCGCGGCGCGCTCGAAGGCCGTCGGCAGCAGCGAAAGCGCGGAGCGGCTGTCCCCGCGCTCGAACACCATGGCGATGTCGGTCGGTTGCTCGCGCCGGTTGACGTATGCCGCGCTGGCACGAGCGGCCAGCGCAGGGCCGCCGAACAGCGCCACGCGGCGGTCACCGCGGTTCAAGACACAGACCGCGATCCGCTCGTCGGCGACTTCCCGGTCAAGGCGCACTTCCTGCCACGTGAGGTCGCGATAGCCCGCCGGCAGCGCGCCGGCAGCGGGCTCACCCGAGGTGGACACCCGGAACTCGAGCGGGGGCCCGGGCCGCCCATATGTCCCCACCTTGACCTTCACGCTGCGCGCCTTGGCTGATGCGTCGATCGGGAACTGGCAGGCAGCGTCGCCGCGCCCGATCACGGCTGCCGGCTGCGAAGCCTGCACGCCGAGCGTGAAGGCCAGGTCGCGGTCGTCGGTGAGCGCCACCGCCAGCAGGCCCACCACCGCGCAGGCGGCGACGGCTGCGAGCGCGACGATCCCGGACCTGGCGCTAGGCATAGAACCGCCCCGCGACGATCGCCAGCGAGAACAGCTGCAGCGCGAACAGCCCGCCCAGCACCAATCCGATCGCGGGCGCGCGGCGCCGCTCGGGCACGAGCGCGAGCGCGGCCGCGACGGCGGCGCCGAACAGTGAGACGAGCGGCAGCAGGTAGCGGCCCTGGTTGAAGGGCCCGGTGCCGCCCACCAGCGTGCGGAACTCCGTCCAGTGCAGGCCCGCGAGCAGCGTCAGCACGACCAGTGCCACGAAGGCCACCACGGCGAGGTCCACCTGCGCGCGGTTGCGCAGCACGAAGGCGAGCGCGCCCGCCAGCGCCGCGACCGTGAAGAGCGCGAGCAGCACGTACACCCACGGCGGGAACTTCACCTCCAGCCAGCCGAACGCGCCCCACCCCGTCTTCAGCCACACGTTGTAGACCGGCAGGTCGGGCATGCCGCCGAACTGCTTCTGGAAGGAGAGCCGCGGCAGGTAGAACTGCCACAGGTAGCTCCCCAGCTCGCGCACGTTGAAGCTGGTCAGGCCCGGAGCCTGCTGGCCGGTGTTCGTCGCGACCTGGTTCACCGCCGGGCGGTCGAGCGCGCGCGCCGTCACGAGCCAGCCGCCGACGGGCACGACCAGCGCCAGCAGCGCGACGACCGCGATCGTCGCGACCCGCGGGCTGCCGGCGCGGCGCAGCCGCAGGAGCCCGATGCCGAGCGCCAGCAGCGAGGCCGGCAGCAGCGCGTAGCTGGAGGCCTTCGTGACGATCGCCAGCGCGACGATCGCGAGCAGGGCCGTGCCCTGCGCCAGCGTCAACCCGCGCTTCAGGATGCGCACGCCGAGCCACAGCGCCAGGCTCCACAGCGCGTACAGCAGGGCGTCGGGGGTCAGCGACGCGCTCAGGAAGCTGACCATCGGTTGCAGGCCGGCAAAGGCCGCCGCGACGAGCTGCAGGGGCCGGTTGCGGTTGAAGAGCTCCCCCGCCAGCAGCCAGGCGCCCGTCGCGGTGACGAGCAGCAGCAGCGCCGACCACAACCGCATCAGGTACAGCCGGTCGAACAAATCTCCGCCCTTGGCGACGACATAGGCCGGCGCCGCGTACAGGTAGTAGAGCGGCGGGTTGGTGGTCGCCGGGTTGGGACCGCCGCCGTCCGAGCGCGCGGAGTCGGGCAGGCGCGCGTTCTCGTCCTGCCACCGCTGGTAGGCCGCCCGGCTCCACTCCGGCTTGCTCTCGAGCAGCGCGGCCGCCTGCTCGGAGTTGGACCGGTCGTGCGCCAGCTGGGCCTCGGTCGAGAAGACCTTGCGGTCGGCGTCTCCCGGCAGCTCGAACTTCTCGGCCACCTCCTGGGCGTAGCCGAAGTGGCTGTTCTCGTCCGGCGACTGGAACGGCGGCACGATCAGCGCCCACGCGGCGCCCACCACGGCCACCGCGAGCAGCAGGAAGAGCAGTGGGCGGGGTGGAGAAAGTCTGGCGCGACGCGCGCTGTCGCGAGGGGCAGCCGGAGGCACGAGCGCGGCGAGGCTACCAGTTCGACCCACGCCCATCGCCTTTCAGGCGGTCGCTCACCGGGCGAGGGCGCGGCGCTCGAAGCTAGTCTGTCGGCGTCGTGCGACTCGACGAGTCCCAGACAGCCGAGCGCGCCTCGACTGACGCCCCTCCCTCCCAGGGCACCGGAGCCGCCAAGCCAGGCGGTTCTGCGTGGCTGGGACGGGTGAACCTGCCGTTGCTGGGCATCGTCGCGGCCGGCTCGATCTTCATCGCCTACTGGACCCTCCAGGTGGAGGAGTGGGGCCTGATGACGGACGAGCTGCTGTATGTGAAGTTGTCGCTCGCGCTCGGCGACCTGTCGCCGGTCCCCACCGTGCGCGGGACCTACTACGGCCAGTTCACGCCGGTCTACCCGCTCCTGATCGCTCCGCTGCTCCAGGTCATGGAGACCCCGGCGGCCTACAAGGCGGCGCACGGGCTCAACGCCGTGCTGATGGCGAGCACTGCCATTCCGGCATACCTGCTCGCGCGCGACATCTCCCGCTCGCAGCTGATCGCGTACGCGTGCGCCGCGACGGCGATCGTCCTGCCGTGGGTCGTCTACTCGAACATGCTGCTGACGGAGTCCGCCGCGTACCCCGTGTTCATGTGGACCATGCTGGCGATGACGATGGCGGTCGTCCATCCGAGCCCCAAGCGGGACGCGATCGCCGTCGGCGCCATCCTGCTGGCCACGCTCACCCGCACGCAGTTCGCGCTGCTCGGTTTCGTGCTGCTGCTCGCCGTGCTGGTGCACGAGCTGAGCTACCGCCCCGGCTGGGTCCGCGGAGGTTCCCGGTTGCGGAACCTGCTCGGCGAGCTGCAGCGCATCGGGCGCGAGCACCCGGTGCTGATCGCGGCCGTCTGCATCGGCGCCGTGGGACTCGCGGTACTGGCCGCGACGGGCGGAGTCCAGCGCGGCGCGGGCGCCTATGGGAACACGCTCAGCGAGGACCTGCTCCCGCACGGCATCAGCAGGAGCTTCCGTGCGCACCTCGCCGTGATCGCCGCGAACATCCTGGTGGTGCCGCTCCTGCTTGCGATCGCGTACGGCGTCACGACGCTGGTGCGGCCCCCCGGGAAGGTGGAGCACGCATACGCCGTCCTGCTGGGGCTGGTCGTCGTGGGCATCGTGCTCCAGGCCGCGTCGGTGAACCTGCGGACGATCGGCCTCGTGCAGGAGCGCTATGCGTTCTACATCGCGCCGCTGCTCGTGATCGCGGCCGCCGCCTACGCCCGCCGCCCGCAGCTTCCGCTGCTCGGGCTGGGCGTGGGTGCGGTGGTCTCGCTCTGGCTGCTCGCCAAGCTCGACTTCGGCTTGACCAACAGCTACTCGTTCGTCTCGCCCTTCTACGCCGTGATGATCGGCCGCGCGCAGGATGTCGGTGACGTCATCGGCGCGGACGCGTTCACGCCGGGCGACCTGTTCACGTGGATCGCGCTGCTCGGGTCGGTCGCGCTGTTCTTCCTGTTTCGCGTGCTGTCGCCCGGATGGCGCGTCGCCGTCGTGATGGTGCCCGTGTTCGCGTACTGCGTGGCCGCGACGGGCTACGACTTCGACCACCTGCTGCCGGCCCAGAATGCATCCCAGGCGCGGCTCGGCCTCGGGACGCCGCTGGAGCGCGACCGCGGCCTCAACTGGGTCGACGACGTGCTGCCCGGCGACGCCGAGGCGGCCTTCGCGCCCGCCGTGATCGGCGAGACGGACGTGACCCGGAGGGCCTGGTGGGACCTCGAGTACTGGAACAAGTCCGTGACGCGGATGTACGACTACGAGCCGGCCTGGCGCGACACCGCGCTGCCGATGCAACGCCTGTCGCTCGACTGGCGCACCGGTGCGATGCAGGTCCCGGACCGGCGCGAGTACGTGGTGGTGCCCCGCCTCGATCGCCGCTTCCGCCCGGCCGGAGAGCTGGTCGCCGGCACGTCGTTCCTGCACCTGTTGAAGCTGAAGGACCCCTTCCGCGCCGAGTGGGCGATTCGCGGGACCGACGGCAACGGGTGGACCGCGGCCGGCAAGCCCGCATTCGTGCGGCTGTACAGCCCGGCGGCGGGCGCGAACAGCCGGGTCCGCGTGGCGATCGAGCTGACGTCGAGCCCGCACATACCGCGGCGCAAGTCGTTCCGGATCGACGGCGGCACGCGCCCGGTGCGGGGCTCCGTGCCGAGCGCCGGCGTCGTCGTGTCCCGGCTGACCGCGTGCGTGCGCGGCGGCCGGCCGGCCGACCTCGCGATCCGGGTTCCCGGGACGTCGACGCTGCCCGGCAACCTGCAGGTCGGGCTGGCCGTCACGGCGGTGCGCACCCAGCCGGCCGGCACCTGCCCCGGAAACGCTTAGGCCCGCGCCGGCCGGGACGGCGGGTCCGAAGGGCCGCGGGGCTACCATGAGGGCCGCCGCCGCGGCCTCATGCGGCCTGCGCCGCCCCCATGTCCGACACCGCGAGCACAACACCGCCGGCGACGCCGGCCGAGCAAGCCGTCGAGCGATTCGATCCGCGGTCCTTCCGCGGCGAGCTGGTCGAGGCCGAGCACATGGCCCGTTACCGCTGGGCAGCCGGGCTCACCTCCGGCCGCGAGGTCTTGGACGCAGGCTGCGGTGAGGGCTACGGCAGCCGGCTGCTGATGGACGCCGGCGGGGCGTCGCGCTGTGTGGGCGTGGACGTCGACGAGTCGACCGTCGCCGCCGCGCGCTCCGCGTACGGCGACCGGGAGGGCCTCGAATACGCGGTCGCCGACGTGACGGCCCTGCCGTTCGAGGACGACAGCTTCGACATCGTCACCTGCTTCGAGACCATCGAGCACCTGACCGCGCAGTCCGTCGCGGTCGCCGAGCTCCAGCGGGTCCTGCGCCCCGGCGGCTTCCTGCTCATCTCCTCCCCCAACCGGGGCGTGTATCCGGCCGGTAACCCGTTCCACGAGCACGAGCTGACCGCCGCGGAGTTCGCGCAGCTGCTGGCCGGCCGATTCGCGCACGTGCGGCTGCTGCGCCAGCACAACTGGATCGCGAGCGCCGTCCTCGACGACCCCTCGTTCGCCGCCGACGGCGTCGACACCACGCTCGACATCGACGTGGCGAAGCTGATCGGGCGCGAGCCCGGCAGCGAGCTCTACACGATCGCCGTCTGCGGCGACGAGCCGCTCGACGTGCCGCGCCAGGTCGCGCTGCTCACGCACGGGCTGGAGGTGCAGCGCTGGATCGCCCAGATCGAGGAGCTGGCGCAGGTTCGCCGGACGCTGGCGGACACCGAGCAGCAGCTGCTCGAGCTGCGCGACCGGCGGTCGGTCGAGATGGCCCGCCTGGAGCGCCAGGCGTACTGGCTGGAGCGCGCGCAGATCGACCTCGACTCGTGGATGAAGCGCCGCCCGCTGAGGCTGGCGCTCCGCGCCGGCGCGCTGCTGCTGCGGCTGCGGCGGCGTCTCACCGGACGGCGATAGTGACCCCGGGCGTGTCCGTCGTGATCCCCGTGAAGAACGGTGCCCGGTGGCTGGCCGAGGTGCTGGCAGCCGTCGCGGCGCAGCGCAGCGACGCCCCTGTGGAGGTGGTGGTCGTCGACTCGGGCTCGAGCGACGGCTCCGTCGAGATCGCGCGCGCGCACGGCGCCCGCGTGATCGAGATCGACCCGCAGGAGTTCGGCCACGGCCGCACGCGGAACCTCGCGGCCGAGCGCTCCTCCGGCGACGTGATCGTGTTCTTGACCCAGGATGCAACGCCTGCCGGCGACACCTGGCTGGCGCGCCTCGTCGCGCCGCTCGATGCCGGTGCCAAGGTCGGGCTGGCGTTCGGGCCGCACCTGCCGCGGGCCGAGACCAGCCCGATGATCGCGCGCGAGCTGAGCGAGTTCTTCGGGTCGTTCACAGACGCCGAGGTGCGGCTCGACGACCGCCCGGATCCCGCGGAGCCCGCGACCGGCTTCTTCTCGAACGTGAACTCGGCCGTCCTGCGGTCATGCTGGGAGGAGGTGCGCTTCCGCGACGTGCCGTACGCCGAGGACCAGGCGTTCGCACGGGACGCGATGGCGGCGGGCTGGCGGAAGGCGTACGTGCCCGGCGCCGCCGTCCTGCACGCCCACGACTACCCGTTCACCGAGTTCATGCGCCGCTATTTCGACGAGTACCGCGGGCTGCGCGAGACCATCGGCCATGTCGAGCCGCTGCACCCGGGCCGGGCCGCCCGCACGGTGCGCGCGCAGGTGGCCGGCGACCTGCGCCACATGCGCGCCGGGGGCGCCGGCGGGCCCGCCCTCGCAGCGGGCGCCGTGCGCTCCGCGCGCCATCACGCCGGCCGCGCGATCGCGTCGGCCCTCGGCTCCCGCCACGACCGGCTGCCGTCCGGGCTCTCCCGGCGGCTCTCGCTCGAGGGGCGCGCAGACGTGACTCCCAAGCAGGGCGGCTCCCGCGCCCGGCGGGCCTACCCCTACGAGTCGGTGCGCGAGTATGCGCGCCGCGGCCCGGCGCCGCTCGCCCTCCCCTCTCCCCACGACGGCGACCGCGCGCTGTGGCACATCGCGTGGATCGTCCCGCCCTTCCGGCGTGGGAGCGGCGGTCACATGGCGCTCTTCCGGATCGCATTGGAGCTGGAGGCGCGCGGCCACTCGTGCTCGATCTGGATCCAGGACGACGTGGGGATGATGGACCGGCGCGCCGCGCTCGCGCAGCGCGAGGTCGTCGAGCACTTCGCGCCCCTGCGGGGCGGCGTCTTCAACACCTTCGACGACTGGCACGGGGCCGATGTCGCGTTCGCCACCGGCTGGCAGACGACATACCCGGTCGCGATGCTCCCCGACTGCAAGCTGCAGGCGTACCTGGTGCAGGACCACGAGCCCGACTTCTACCCGGCGTCGGCCGAGCGCATCTGGGCCGAGCGCACCTACGGGCTCGGCCTCGCGTGCGTGGCCTCGAGCCCGTGGCTGGAGCAGGTGCTGCGCGACCGTTACGCGGTCGACCGCACGGCGGTGTTCGAGTACGGCGTGGACTTCGACGTCTACCGGCCCCCGACCGGGCCGCGTGACGACCAGACCGTGCTGTTCTACGCCCGCCCGGCGACCCCGCGCCGCGCGACGGCGATGGGGATGCTCGCGATCGAGGAGCTGCTCGAGCGGCGGCCGGGAACGCACGTGGTCGTGTTCGGCGACTCGAAGCCTCCGCCGGCGCCGTTCGAGTACGAGTTCGCAGGCGTGCTCGAGCCGGCGGCGCTGGCCCGGCTCTACGGCCGCGCCACGGTCGGCCTGGTGCTGTCGCTCACCAACTACTCGCTGGTCCCCAAGGAGATGATGGCCTGCGGGCTGCCGGTGGTGGACGTGAGGGGCGCGAGCGCGGAGTCCGTGTTCGGGCGCAGGCAGGGCGTGATCGAGCTGGCCGACGCAGACCCGCCGGCGCTGTCGGCCGCGCTCGAATCGCTGCTCGCCGACGCGACGCGCCGGGAGCGGATGGCCGCCGCCGCGCAGAGCTTCGTGGCCGGCATGACCTGGACCGCGGCGGCAGACCAGATCGAGCGTGCGCTGCGCGGCTGGATGCACGGCCGCTGGAGGCAATACATGCAGGACGCCAGATCCCACGACGGGGCGCTCGCCGAGGCCCGCGCCCACCTGTCGTGATGGAGGCGCAGGCCCTCCCGGCGCGCTCCGGCGCCGTCACCGGCTGGCAGCACTTCGTCTACGTCACCCGTGCGCTGACGGTCACCGAGTTCAAGCTGCGCTACTTCGACTCGGTGCTCGGCTACGTGTGGACGCTGCTGCGCCCGCTGATGCTGTTCGGCGTCCTGTACGTCGTGTTCACGCACGTGGTGCGCTTCGGCGACGACGTGCCCCACTACCCGGTGGTGCTGCTGGCGGCGATCGTCGTCTACAACTACTTCTCGGAGGCGACGGGCGGCGGCCTCACCAGCCTCGTCGCGCGCGAGAACCTGCTGCGCAAGGTGTCGTTCCCGCGCGCCGCCGTGCCGATCTCGGTCTCGATGACGGCAGCGGCGAACCTCCTGCTCGGGCTGGCGGTCGTGTTCGTGTTCGCGATCATCGACGGGGTCGAGCCGGGCATCGGCTGGATCGGCTTCCTGGCCTGCGTGGCCGGCGTGGTGGTGTTCGCGACGGCGCTGGCGGTGCTGCTCTCGGTGCTGTACGTGCGCTTCCGCGACGTGCAGCCGATCTGGGAGGTCGTGCTCCAGCTGATGTTCTGGGGCACGCCGATCATCTACACGATCGAGTCGGTGCCGGAGGACTTCCAGGAGCTGGTGATGATGAACCCCCTCGCGGTGCTGGTGCAGCAGGGTCGCCACTGGCTGGTGCCGGAGAGCACGGTCAGCGCCGCCGACGCCGTCGGCAGCACGGCCCTGCTGCTGGTGCCGCTCGCCGTCTTCGCGGCGCTCGTCGCGATCAGCTGGCGGGTGTTCCGCCGCTCCGAGGGCCGCGTCGCGGAGGAGCTCTAGGCATGAGCCTGCCTCCGACCGTCGGAGCGCCCATGTCGGGCAGCGTGCGCGACTACTGGCTGGCGCGGATCGCCCAGCACACCGAGGACTCGTACCTGGGCCTCCCGCTGTCGAAGTTCCCCGAGGACCTGCGGGTGTACGAGCACCTGCTCTGGGAATCGCGCGCGCAGGTCGTGATCGAGATCGGCGTGCAGCACGGTGCCAGCGCGCTGTGGTTTCGCGACCGTCTGCGCACGCTGCACTCCTACGGCCGGATCCCCTCCTACCGCGTGATCGGGGTGGACGTCGACATTCGCGCCGCCGGCGCCAACCTCGAGCGCACGGACCCGGCCTGGAACGAGTCGATCGAGCTGATCGAGGACGACGTGCTCGACCCGGGCCTGCCCGCGGTGGTCGGCCGATTCGTGCCGGACGGCACGCCGTGCCTCGTGGTCGAGGACTCGCTGCACACCTACGAGACGACCAGCGCGGCGCTGCGCGGGTTTTCCTGGTTCGTGCAGCCCGGCGGCTACTTCGTCGTCGAGGACGGCTGCGTCGACGTCGAGGAGCTGCGGCCCGCCCCCGACTGGCCGCGCGGCGTGGTCCCGGCGATCGAGGAATGGCTGCAGACGGAGGAGGGCCGCAACTTCACGGTCCGCCGCGACCTCGAGCTGTACGGGGTCTCGTGCCACCCACACGGCTTCCTGCAGCGGGCGGCGGAGTAGGTTATCCGGCCGTGCCGCAGGTGGTGAGAGAGATCCCGACCGAGCTGGAGCGCAAGCGCGTGCAGGCGGCGCTGGCCGCGCACGACGACTGGTTCTACGACTTCAGCTTCGCCAACGGCGCGTCGTCGGGGCTCGACGACCCGTTCATCGTCGCGACCCACACGACGCGCGCGGAGCTCGTGTTCCCGGTCCTCGACGAGACGTTCGGCGGGCGCTGGCAGCACACGAGCTGCCTCGACATGGCCTGCCACCAGGGCTGGTTCGCGATGCAGATGGCGCTGCGCGGCGCCCGCGAGGTACGCGGCGTCGACATCCGGCCCGCGCACATCGAGCGCGCCCGCCTGATCTCCGAGCTGGCCGACCTCGACAACGCGCGATTCGACCTGGGCAACCTCTTCGACCTCGACCCGGAGCGCGACGGGACGTTCGGCCTGACGCTCTTCCTGGGCATCCTCTACCACCTCGAGAACCCGGTCGGAGCGCTGAAGACGGCCCGCGCGCTGACCGAGGAGCTGTGCGTGGTCGAGACGCAGGTCGCCCACTCGGTTCCCCCGATGACCTACAGATGGGGCCCGGACCCGAACCGCCGCACCGGGTCCGCGATCGCGGTCGGCCGGGTCGACGAGCTGCATGCCGCGGAGGGCGGAGCGGTCGTTTTGGTGCCGACCCTCGAGGCGCTCTACGACATGCTCTACGCGGCCGGCTTCTCCAACGTGCGCCGGGCGGAGCCCCCGCCGGGAGCGCAGGAGCAGTACGCGAGCGGCGACCGCGTCATCCTGTTCGCGGAGACCTGACCAGGCTCGGGTCCGCGACGCGCTTCACGTGCACCTCGTGGGGCAGGTCGACGAGCCCGCCCGAGAAGCGCGGCGCGCGCACAGCGAGCGTCAGCACGTCCTCGCGCCAGTCTGCGATGCGGTGCACATCCTGATGTGACACCGCCAGGGTGACCCCGTGCCGGCCGTCGGCCAGGTGCGCGTCGAAGGTCACCTCGTAGAGGACCTCGTCGCCCGCCCCGAAGGACCCCGTGGGGGTGTCGGTCAGCAGGGTGTTCGTGGCCATCACCTGCTCCCCGCCCTCGCCCTTCACCACGAGGCCGAACACCGGATCGTCCATCGCCTGCGCGAACGTGACCCGGGCCCGCACGGTCACCCGCTCCCCCTGCGGGAAGACCGCGGTGCGCTCACCGGAGGCACCCTCGATCCAGGCTTCCTCGATCGTCGCCGCCCCGTCCCCGACCCGCCGGCCCGCGCCGTCCCCGTCCGCGTCGCCCTTGCGCTCGTGCTCGAGGTCGTGCTCGCGATACGTGAGGATCGTCTGATGCGGATCGCCGTCCGCGGCGACCTCGCCCTGCTCGAGCAGGACCACCCGGTCGCAGAAGCGCTCCACGCTCGCGAGGTCGTGGGTCACGAAGACCACCGTCCGGCCTTCCTTCTTCAGCCGCCGGAAGGTGTCGAAGCACTTCTCCTGGAACCGCGCGTCGCCGACCGCCAGCACCTCGTCCACGAGGTAGATGTCGGCCTCCGCCTGGATCATCGATGCAAACCCGAGGCGCACCTGCATGCCCGAGGAGTAGTTCTTGAGCTTCAGGTCGACGAACCGCTCGAGCTCCGCGAACTCGATGATGGCGGGAAAGCGCGCGACCGCCTCCTCGCGCGGCATCCCGAGCAGAGCCGCGTTCACGATCACGTTGTCGAGCGCGGTCAGCTCCGGGTTAAAGCCGACCCCCAGCTCGATGAACGGCGAGACGCGGCCGGACGTCGCGAGCGTGCCGCGATCGGGCTGGTAGATCCCCGCGAGGCACTTCAGCATCGTGCTCTTGCCGGAGCCGTTGCGGCCGATGACGCCGAAGAACTCCCCGTCCCGGACCTCGAAGGACACGTCGCGCAGCGCGTGCAGCTCGCTCGCCTGCCGCGAGCGCCGCGGATGGAGCAGGCGCTGCTTCAACGTGTAGGGGCGGTCGTGCGGGAGCTTGAACGTCTTCCAGACGCCCTTGCAGGTGATGGCGGCGGGCTGCATCGGCGAGTGACGGTACCAACACGCCCCGGCGCCGAAGGTTTTTGCGGTATGTGTATGCGGTGGACACGGAGGTCACTGCCGCGCGCGACCAGATCGACGTGGTGCTCGTGTGCGCGCCGGAGGTGCTGCGCCTGGGCCTCGCGCGCCTGCTCGCGCAGTCACCCGGGCTCGCCGTGCGCGCCACGCCGGAGCTGCCCGCCGAGCGGCAGGAGCCGGCCGCGGTGGCCGTCCTGTGCGAACGCGGGCTCGGCGACGTCGCGGCGGCGTGCGCAACCGCGCGCGAGCACCTGGCCGCGGAGGTGGTCCTGGCCCTCGCGCAGCCCGACGTGCATCTGATGCTGGACTGCGTGGCGGCCGGCGCCTGCGCGTTCGTCGTGGAGGGCGACGCGTCCGCCGAGCTCACCGCCGCCGTCCGCGCGGCCGCCGCGGGCGATCACTTCGTCACGCCGCCGCTGCTCGGCCTGCTGCTCGCGCTGCACCGTGCGCAGCGCACGCCGCCGGACGCCGACCGCGAGCTGCTGCGGCTGCTGGCCGGCGGGCGGCCGGTCACGGAGATCGCCGCCCGGCTGGGCGTGTCGCCGAAGACGGTGCGCAACCGCTCCTCCCTCCTGTACCGCCGGCTCGGGGTGCGCTCGCGCGCTCGCGCAGTCGAGGTGGCAGAGCGGCGCGGCTTGCTGGACTGAGGGACCGGCCGGGAGTAGAACACGCCCTGACGACCACGACGTACGGAGGTGCCGGATGGACGTGCAGGAAGCTCTCGCAGAGGCGAGGGACGCAGTATCGGTGAGGCGTGTTTACGGCGACCCGTACGAACGCGACGGCCTCGTCGTGATCCCGGCCGCGAGCGTGCGCGGCGCGGGAGGCGGCGGTGGCGGTGAGGGGAGTCAGGCCGACCGGAGCACCGGTTCGGGCTCGGGCCTCGGCTTCGGGTTCAAGGCTCGGCCGGTCGGAGCGTTCGTGATCCGGGCTGATCGGGTCGACTGGAAGCCGGCGGTCGACACCACCAGCATCGCGCTGCGCACGCAGGGCGCGCTGATCCTGCTGCTGACGATCCTGCTGCTGCGGCGGCGCTGAGCTACAGGTCGCGCTCGGCGCGGCGGACGCTCTCGGGCGGGATCGACAGCCTCCCCTGCCCGTAGTCGACCGTCGCGGCGGTGCGCCGCCCGGCCGGCTCGCGCCACGACAGGGTCAGGGTGGCCGTCTTCCCGGGCTCGATCTCGGCCAGCCGGCCGAGCCGCGAGAGCTCGGAGTCCGGCAGCGTGGCCGGCCCGCGGGTGGGCGGATACAGCGAATGGAGGTATCCCTCCGCGAATGTGGCCGAGGCCTTGACCGGGCGGCCGCGCTCGTCGTACACCTTGATCGCCGCGGCCTCCACCCGCACCTCTTGGTCCGAGTCGTTGCGGACCTCGGCGCGCAGGATCCGATCCTGCTTCAGCGTCGGCGGGACGATCACCGTCGGCGTGTCGAACCAGGCGAGCGCATCCCTGGGCGGGTCGTCGTCGCCTCCGCAGCCCGCCATCATCAAGGCCGCGGTGATCACGAGCGCTGCCGCGCGCGAAGCATCCATGCCTCGCACGCTAACGGCTGGGGGGCGCCGGGCCTACGGCTCCGGGGGCCGCGTGAACCAGTCGCACCCGGGCGGGTCGGTGTTGTCCTCCGGGTTCCAGGTCGCGCACGGCACGAGGGTCGCCTGCTTCGCGCTGTTGCCCGTGCGCAGCGAGTCGAGGCCGGGGCAGGCCGGCAGGAGCAGCGCGATCGGGTCGCTGGTGTACGTGCCACCGAAGCCGGTGTTGTTCTCCCAGCAGTTGCCCTTCACGCTGTCGTCCTCGACGCAGCCCGGCTGCTCCTCGATGCAGTCCTGGCCCTCCTGCTCGTCCCACCAGAAGTCCACGCCGTTGCGGTCCTGCACGCCCACGCACGTCGCGAAGTTGACGTTCGAGAGGTTCGCCGGACGCGTGCTCACGCAGTTGCGCGAGTAGCGGTTGTTGCTGGAGGTGTCGTATGTCCGCGCCGGGTCCTGCTCGCCGCGCAGCGCGGCGGGCACCCAGTGCAGCATCGTGCCGCGGCGCCAGTTGTCGAAGATGTAGTTCTCCTCGACGATGTTGTCGTTGCCGCCCGCGATCAGGATGCCCGTGCCGACCGGCACCTGGAACGTCGGGCAGACCTTCTGCGGGTCGCGCTCCTCCCACGGCACCTGCTGGCAGTACAGGTCGCGCTCGTTGTTGAACAGGTCGTTGTTGTTCGAGTAGATCAGGTTGTGCGACCACTTCGAGTTGTCCTGCGGCATGCCGGGGTGGCCGCCTGCGAACGAGTCGGTCGTGACGCCGGTCGAGTTGTCGCGGAAGCGGTTGTCGTGCGCCCACGTCCCGTTGCCGGCGGTGCCGGACATGCCGATCGTGTTGTGGTGCGACTCGCAGTTGCGGATCTCGATCCCGTACACGTGACCGTGGATGTCCGGCTGGCCGTGGCGCCCGTTCGGCCCGGAACCCGGGTAGACGCCGGAGTCCCCGCTGTAGGACGCGTCGCAGTTCTCGTAGATGCCGTGATCGGAGGCGAACGACAGGATGCCGTACTCGCGGCTGTAGCGCGAGACGATGTCGTCGATGCGGAAGCCGTTCGTCTCGAGCACGTAGATGTTGTTGAAGTCCGAGAACTCGACCTCGAAGTTCTTCAGGTAGATCCCGTCCGCGCGGTCGGCCCTCACCACGTTCAGCTTCAGCTTCTGGCCCTCGAGCTGCACGTCGGCAGGGTCATCCCCCGTGCCCTCGATCTGGATGTTGCACTTGGAGTCGCAGATGCGGTCGCCGTTCGTGTCGCCGAGGATCGCGATCAGGTTCTGCGCGTTCGGGCACTGGCGATGCTGCTCGTAGGAGAGCGCGCCGGTGTTCAGGTACTCGTCCTCGCAGCCCGGCGGCGGGGTCTGCCAGCGCTTCTCCTCGTAGATGCCCGGGAGCACCTTGATGCGGTAGCCGTTGCGGGAGCGGTTGACCGCGGTCTGGATCGAGTCGAACTGGCAACGCGAGCGCAGCCGCTCGTTGGCCCGCCGCACGCTGGGGTCCTCGATCTTGTCCTTGATCCAGCGCTTGGACTCGCGTGCGCAGACCACCAGCTCGGGACCGTACGTCCGGTACTCGGGGAACGCCCCCTGGTTCGGGTCGGGGAAGAACGTGGCGCGCTCGGCGTGCGCGCCGGCGTTTGCCGGCATCAGCGCCGCCGCGGCCATCAGTGCCACGGCCGCGATCAGGCCTGTGATCCGTCCCCAGCGCATCGAAGAAGCGTGAACCTGTCCGGCTGCAGTCAACTGTCCCCCCTGATCCATCGACGATCGTTACCCGACGCGCGCCCGCCGGCCGGCCGGCGCAATTGCTGAATGCCGGTTTACCCCGAGCGGCGGAAAAGTAGTCACCCGGCTCACTGGGGCTCGGGCGGGGTCTCGAACCAGTCGCAGCCGGGCGGGTCGGTGTTCGTCCGCGGGTTCCACTCCGCGCACGGCACCAGCTCGAGCAGCTTGTCGATGTTCGGGAACTTGAAGCCGTTGTCGAGCCCCGGGCAGATGGGCAGCACCGACAGCGGCGGGTCCGCGGTGGGCGTGGCGCCGTTCGGGCCGACATTCCCGATCCAGCAGTTGCCCTTCTGCGTCTCGAGGTCGACGCACCCCGGGCCCGGCGCGCAGTCCGTGCCCTCCTCCTCGTCCCACCAGAAGTCGACGCCGTTCGCGTCGCGAGAGCCCTGGCACGTGCTGTAGTTCGGCACCCAGACCGACTTCGGCCGGACGCCCATGCAGTTGTTCACGTACGCATTGTTGTTCGAGGTGTCCGATCCCTTCGCGGGGTCGGGCTCGTTGCGGAAGCTGGCCGGGACCCAGTGCAGCATCGTGCCGCGGCGCCAGTTGTCGAAGATGTAGTTGCCCTCGACGATGTTGTCGTTGCCGCCCGCGATCAGGATGCCCGTGCCGACCGGCACCTGGAAGGTGGGACACACGACGGTCGGGTCGCGATCCTCGGCGGGCTGCTTGCAGTACTCGTCGCGATCGTTGCTGAAGATGTTGAAGTTGTTCGAGTAGATCAGGTTGCGCTCGAACTTCGAGGCGTCCTGCGGCATGCCCGGGTGGCCGCCCGCGAACGAGTCGGTGGTCATGCCGATCGCGTTGTGGTGGAAGCGGTTGTTGTGGAACCACGTCCCGTTGCCCGCGGTGCCCGAGGATCCGATGTTGTTCTTGTGCGAGTTGCAGTTGCGGATCTCGATCCCGTACACGTGGCCGTGCGCGTCGGCAATGCCGTGCCGGTCGGGCCCCGAGCCCGGATAGATGCCCGAGTCCCCGCTGCCGTACGTCTCGCAGTTCTCGTAGATGCCGTGGTCCGAGACGAACGAGAGGATCCCGTACTCGCGACTCCAGCGCGAGAGCACGTTGTCGATGCGGAACCCGTTCGTCTCGAGCACGTAGATGTTGTTGAAGTCGGAGAACTGGAACATCATGTTCCGCACGTAGATGCCGTCCGCGCGGTCGGCGCGCAGGATGTTCAGCTTCGCGCGGTCGCCGCTCACGAGAGCGTCGGTCCGGCTCGGCCCGGTGCCCTCGATCTGGATGTTGCACTTGGCGTCGCAGATGCGGTCGCCGTTCGTGTCGCCGAGCACCGCGATCAGGTTCTGCGCGTTCGGGCACTGGCGGTGCTCCTCGTAGGAGAGCGCGAACTGGCCCGCCTCGGTGCGCTCGTACACGTCCTCGCACCCGGGCGGAGCGGGGGCCCGGCTGGGGGTCTCGAGGTAGGTGCCCGGCATCACGAGGATGCGCGTGTTGTTGCCGGCTGCGTTGACCGCCGCCTGGATCGTGCTGTACGCGCAGTCCTTCAGCAGCTTCTGGTGGCGCGCCCTGACCTGGCCCTTGAACGACTTGATGCGCTGCTTGGTGTCCGGTGTGCAGACCACCTTCGCCGGCCCGCTCGTCCGGTACTGCGGGAACGCCCCCTGGTCCGGGTTGGGGAAGAACGTCGCGCGCTCGGCGTGGGCACCGGCGGAGGCCGGCAATGACGCCAGCGCCGCCGCGGCGATCACGCTCGCGATCAAAACGGCGCGAACCGAAAGACTTCCCCGAAACCCCACGTCGAACCCCCGTGCTGTCGCTTGCGATGAACCCCCAGGTCGCGGCGGCACGCGGCGCCGCCACGCGACCCGGCGATCCTAACCCCTGCGGGCGACCGCTGCCAAACGCCGGTTTGCGGGCTCTGATGCGCTCGGATATGGTTCCGGCGCGCCCGGGAAGGGGCGCCGTCGCAGCAGGATCCGGGGGAGGAACGGATCTACCCGCAAATCACGAGAGTCCTCGGTGTAGTGGCCGCCGCCTTGGCGCTGGCCCTGGTGCCCCCGGCCGCCGCCCAGGTGCAGCCCTACCAGGCCAACGACTACAAGGGCTTCCACAGCGTCCTGCCGCCCGGCACGCACGGCACCTTCAACGCCGTCGAGTTCGCGCAGTTCCAGCTCTCGGGCACGTATCCGCCGCATGCGCGGGACCAGGTGCCGCTGTACGAGAACCTGGTCTACGCCACGCCCGGCCTGACCGCGGGGCAGATCCCCAGCTACTTCAAGGACGGCAGCTTCGGCGTCCAGGCGGGCCAGGTCGAGCGCACGTACAGCCCGCGCGCCGGGGTCACGGTGCAGCGGGACAGCGGCTACGGCGTGCCGCACGTGTACGGCCTCACGCGCTCGGACACGATCTTCGGCGCCGGCTACGTGAGCGCCGAGGACCGCCTGTTCTTCATGGACGTGCTGCGCCACGCCGGCCGGGGCCAGCTGTCCGGCTTCGCGGGCGGGGCGAACAAGGCGATGGACGCCGACGTCTGGGCGAACGCTCCTTACACCGAGGCCGACCTACAGGAGCAGATCGACTTGGCCGACGACTTCTACGGCGCCCAGGGCGCGGCGCTCCAGCAGGACCTCGTCGACTACGTCGCCGGCATCAACCAGTACATCAGCGAGGCCCGGACCGATCCCACCAAGATGCCGTACGAGTACGCCGCGATCGGCAAGCCGCTCGAGGACTGGCAGGGCACCGACGTGATCGCGACCGCGGCCCTGATCGGCGGGATCTTCGGCAAGGGCGGCGGCGGCGAGCTCGGCAGCGCGGTGGCGCTCGAGGAGGCGAGGGATCGCTTCGGCGGCGCGGCCGGAGAGCAGGCCTGGCGCGACTTCCGCCGCCAGGACGACCCCGAGGCCCCCACCACGGTGAAGAGCGGCAACGGGTCGTTCCCGTACCCGACCGAGCGCGGCAGCGCGGGCGTGGCGCTGCCCGACGAGGGCTCGCTGGTGGACCCGCCCAACAACTCTTCGACGCCCTTGGTGCCGGGAGCCGAGCCGCTGTTCGAGGGCCTGCGGCAGCTGGGCGGCTTCTCGAACGCGCTGCTGGTCTCCGGCGCCGAGTCGGAGTCCGGCCGCCCGGTCGCGGTGATGGGCCCGCAGGTGGCCTACTTCATGCCGGAGATCCTGCTCGAGCTGGACCTGCACGGCCCCGACCTCGACGCGCAGGGCGCGGCGTTCGCCGGGGTCAGCCCCTACGTCCTGCTCGGCCGCGGCCAGGACTTCGCGTGGTCGGCCACGTCGGCGGGCCAGGACATCATCGACACCTTCGCGGAGAAGCTCTGCGAGCCCGACGGCTCGGAGCCCGACGTGCAGTCCACGCACTACCTCTACAAGGGCGAATGCCGCGAGATGGAGACGCTCACGCGGGTCAACAACATCACCCCGAACCCCGGTGATCCCTCGCCGCCCGAGACGTTCACGCTCCAGGCCCAGCGGACGGTGCACGGGATCGTCGCGAAGCGCGGCACGGTCGACGGGCAGCCGGTCGCGTTCGCGCGCCAGCGCTCGACGTACTTCCACGAGGCCGACTCGGCGCGCGCGTTCGCCGACCTCAACCGGCCGTCGAAGGTCCAGAACGTCGAGGACTTCCAGCGCGTCGTCTCCGACATCAACTTCACGTTCAACTGGTTCTACGCCGACAACCGCGACATCGGGTACTTCAACTCCGGCGACAACCCGGTGCGGGCCGAGGGCGCCGACCCCGACCTGCCCAACTGGGGCACGGGCGAGTACGACTGGCAGGGCTGGGAGACGCACTTCAAGAGCGCCGACTACACGCCCTTCGAGGAGCACCCGCAGGTGATCAACCAGGACTACATCACGTCCTGGAACAACAAGCAGGCCCCCGAGTTCGACTCCGCCGACGGCCAGTGGGGATACGGGCCGATCTACCGCTCCGACTCGCTGGACGAGGAGATCGACCCGCGCATCGCGGGCGCCGGCAAGATGAGCCTGCCGGAGGCGATCGACTCGATGGAAGAGGCGGGCACCGTCGACCTGCGCGGCAAGCAGACGCTGCCGCTGCTGCTCCAGGTCGTGGGCACGCCGAGCAACCCGCAGCTGGCGAGCGCCGTCAGCACTCTCCAGGCCTGGCTGGCCGCCGGCGCGCACCGGATCGACCGCGACCAGAGCGGCCAGTACGAGCATTCGAGCGCGATCCAGATCATGGACGCGTGGTGGCCGCGGCTGCTCGAGGCGGAGTTCGAGCCGGAGATGGGGTCGGCGTTCTTCGACGCGGTGCACTCGGTGCTGGCGTTCGACAACGAGCCCAACAACCACGGGCAGCACCTCGGCAGCGCGTACCAGGACGGCTGGTGGGGCTACGTCTCGAAGGACCTGCGCCGCGTGCTCGGCCAGTCGGCCGCGGATCCGTTCTCGCGCACGTACTGCGGCAACGGGTCGCTGACTGCGTGCCGCGACGCGCTGCGCCAGGCACTCGCGGACGCAATCGGCGTGCCCGCCACCGAGCTGTACGACGAGGACTCCGGCACCGCCGGGGTGCAGCGGGTGAGCGGATGCCCCGCAGGCAAGAGCGACCAGTGGTGCTTCGACTCGGTGCGCTTCCGCCCGATCGGCGCCGTCACAGTCCCCACGATCCACTGGATCAACCGGCCCACCTACCAGCAGGCGGTCGAGGTGCAGGGACACCGGCCGCGCGGATATGTCCGAACCAAGAGCGCTTCCCCCGTAGAGATCTCGCTCGTCCCGGCCTTCAAGGCCTGCGCCGCTCCCAACCGGCAGCATGGGCCGCCGCTCGCGTTCGGGTCCTGCAACCCGCCCGAGCAGCGCTCGTCGTACCTCACGGTGGGGGCGCCCGACGCCAACGGCCGGGTCGCGAACTCCACGGGCAGCGTGACCCTCCGCGTCGTCCCGGGCAACCCGCTGACGCCCGCCGACGAGGCGGACGTGAATCTCCGGCTGGCCCTCACCGACGTGCGCAAGCAGAGCGACCTCTCCGACTACACCGGGCAGCTCCAGATCGAGTCGGTGGTGCGCATCACCGACCGGGACAACGACGAAGGTGCAGGCGGAGGGTCGGATCCCGCGACGGTGAGCGACTTCCCGCTGGACGCGCCCGCGACGTGCACGGCGACGCCCGACACCACGATCGGGGGGACCTGCAACCTCGTCACGACGCTCGATGCCGTGGTGCCCGGCGTGATCGGCGAAGGCGACCGCGCCTCGTGGGAGCTGGGCGCCCTGCAGGTTTTCGACGGCGGCGCGGACGGCCTGCTGTCGACGGCGCCGAACACGCTGTTCGCCCGCCAGGGCGTGTTCGTGCCCTAAGCACCTCGCGCCGCGCCCGGCGCGGCCCGCATCGGCCTGCCTGCCACCATCTCCGGATGCGTAAGCGCGATCTGGCCGCCCGCGTCGGCCCCGGCGCCCGCGCGGGCCTCCCGCTGGGGGCGGCCGGACTGCTGCTGGGCGTCTCCTTCGGAGTGGTGGCGGAACCGGTCATGGGCCACGTCGCGCCGGTGGTGATGTCCGCAGTCGTGTTCGCCGGGGCGGCTCAGTTCGCAGCCACCGCGGTACTGGCCGACGGCGGCAGCGCGGCGGCGGCCATCGTCGCGGGCATCCTCCTCAACCTGCGCTTCGTCCCCATGGGCATCTCGATCGCGCCCTCCCTGCGCGGGCGGGCGGCCGCGCGCGCGGTCGTGGGCCAAGGCCTCGTGGACGCGTCGTGGGCGATCGCGCACCGCGGCGGCGGCCGGTACGACGTGCCCTACATGCTCGGCGCCACCCTGATGCAGTACCCGGCCTGGGTCGCCGGGACGGCGATCGGCGTGCTGGCCGGCGACGTGATCGGCAACCCCGACGACCTCGGGCTGGACGCCGTCTTCCCGGCCTTCTTCCTGGCGCTGCTCGTCAACGAGCTGCGCGACGGGATCAGCGTGGGCGCCGCGCTGATCGGCGCGGCGCTGGCCCTCGTGCTGATCCCGGTCGCCCCGCCCGGCGTGCCGGTGCTGGCGGCGTGCGCCGGCGCTGCGCTGGGGCTGGTGCGGCGATGACGGAGGTCTGGATCACGATCGCCGCCCTCGCGGCGGCGACGGCGGCGATCAAGGCATCCGGCCCGGTCGTGTTCGGCGGCCGCGCGCTGCCTGCGCCCGCCCTGCGGGTGATCTCCCTGCTCGCGGCGGCCCTCCTGTCGGCGCTCGTGGTGACCCAGACGGTGGCCGAGGACCAGGACCTGGTGCTCGACGCCCGCGTGGCCGGGCTTGCCGCAGCGGCGGGAGCCCTGGCACTGCGCCGGTCGCTCGTGGTGACGATGGTCAGCGCCGCCGCCGCGACCGCGCTCGTGCGGGCGCTGACGTAGGCGCACCGCGCGCGCCCTCCGGGCGTGTGCGCCCTCCGCGGCGACGCCAGGTGAGAGCGTTGAGGGTCGTACTACAGCCACAAACGCTCTCACCTCGAATCGGCCGACAAAGGTTCTCCCCCAATCCCATGGAAAAATAGGGACATGCGTGTTTCCGCAAAGGTCGACTACGCCGTGCGCGCGGCGGCCGAGCTTGCCTCAGGAGGCGAGGGCCCGATCAAGGGCGAGACGCTGTCGAAGGCACAGGGGATCCCGCTGAAGTTCCTCGAGAACATCCTCGGCGAGCTCAAGCACGCCGGCCTCGTTCGCAGCCAGCGCGGCACCGAGGGCGGCTACTGGCTCGCGAAGCCGGCGGACGAGATCCGCATCGCGGACGTGATCCGCGCGGTCGAGGGCCCCCTCGCGAGCGTGCGGGGCGAGCCGCCCGAGACCGTCAAGTACGAGGGTGCCGCAGAGCCGCTCGGCAAGCTGTGGGTGGCGGTCCGCGCGAACCTGCGGGCAGTGCTGGAGGAGACCACGATCGCCGACATCGCGAGCGGCGAGCTACCCGAGGTGATCGAGCAGATCACGAGCGACCCGCAGGCCTGGACCACCCACTAGCCCTGCGCCAGGATCTCGTCTCCGTCATCGGGCGCCTTGCGGTCGCCCGGGTCGAACACGCGGGCCTCGCCCTCGCGCACGTAGACGATCTGCCCGCTGGTGAGCTCGAGCTGGTCGGCCTCGGCCTTGGTGAGCTGCGCCCAGCCGGTCTCGCCGTCATGCAGCGTGTACTCCACGCGCACCTCGAAGCCCAGGTGCACGATCCTGTCGACCTGCGCCTCCTTGCTGGTCCCGTTCGGCTCCAGCATCACCTCGATGTCGTGCGGGCGCACGAACGCGTCGCCCATCCGGTTCACGGGCCCGATGAAGCTCATCACGAACTCGTTCGCAGGCTCCTCGTACAGGTCGCGGGGCTTTCCGATCTGCTCCACGTCGCCCTCGTTCATCACCACGATCTGCTCTGAGACGTCCATCGCCTCCTCCTGGTCGTGGGTCACGAACACGGTCGTCACGTGGACCTCGTCGTGCAGCCTGCGCAGCCAGATGCGCAGGTCCTTGCGCACGCGCGCGTCCAGGGCGCCGAACGGCTCGTCGAGGAGCATCACTTTCGGCTCCACCGCCAGGGCGCGGGCCAGTGCCATGCGCTGGCGCTGGCCGCCCGAGAGCTGCGACGGATATCGGTCGGCAAAGCCGTTCAGATGCACGAGGTCGAGCAGCTCGTGGACCCTGTCCCTGGTCTGATTCTTCTCCCGCTTTCGGATCTTGAGTCCGAAGGCGATGTTGTTGAAGACGGTCATGTGCTTGAAAGCCGCGTAGTGCTGGAACACGAAGCCCACGCCGCGGTCCTGCGGGCGCATGCGGGTGGCGTCCTGCCCGGAGATCAGCACCCGGCCGCTGTCGGGCTGCTCGAGCCCCGCGATCACGCGCAGCAGCGTCGACTTGCCGCTGCCGCTGGGGCCCAGGAGGGCGGTCAGCGAGCCCTCCGGAACGGTGATCGACACGTCCCGCAGCGCCTGGAAGTCCTCGAACGACTTCGAGACCCCCTGTACCTCTATGCCTGTGGCAGCCATCCCTACGACCTCCTGCGCGAGTTGACGAGATTCATGGAGAGCAGCACTGCGAGCGCCATCATCGCCAGCACGACCGATGCGGCATATGCGCCCGTGAGGTCGAACTGGTGGAACCGTTGCTCGACGAACAGGGTCGCGGTCTCGGTCTCGCCCGACAACTTCCCGGAGACGACCGACACAGCCCCGAACTCCCCCAGCGCGCGGGCGGTCGCCAGCACCACGCCGTACGTCAGGCCCCACCGGATCGACGGCAGCGTGACCCGCCAGAACGTCTGCCACCAGGTCGACCCGAGCGTCGAGGCGGCCTGCTCCTGCTCCGTCCCGATCTCCCGGAGGACGGGCACGACCTCGCGCACCACGAACGGGAGGGACACGAAGATCGTCGCGAGGATCATGCCCGGATAGGAGAAGATCACCTGGATCCCCTGCTCGGTGAGCCAGCCGCCGAACCAGCCGTCGTTGCCGTACACGAGGATCAGCGCGAGCCCGATCACCACCGGGGAGATCGCGAACGGCAGGTCGATGGCGGCATTCATCAGCGCCTTGCCGGGGAAGCGGTGGCGCACGAGCACGAGCGCCGTGATCACGCCGAAGACGGTGTTGATCGGGACCGCGACGATCACCATGAACAGAGTCATCCAGAAGGCGTGCTGCGCCTCCGGCGTCGTGACGGCCTCCCACGCGGGCCCGAGGCCGTTCTCGAAGGTCCGCCAAAACACCAGGCCGACCGGCGCGGCGAGCAGCAGGAAGAGATAGCCGAGCGCGACGAAGCGCAGCGCGAGCCTATTCCTCATATCTCGACCCCCAGCGCGAGACGAACGTGATGCCGAGCAGCACCACGAACGAGATCACGAGCAGCACGACGGAGACAGCGGCCGCGCCGACCACGCGATCGCTTTCGATCTGGCCGAAGATGAACACGGAGGAGACCTCCGTCTCGAACGGCAGGTTGCCCGTGATCAGCACGAGCGACCCGAACTCCCCCACCGCCCGCGCGAACGCCAGCGCCACGCCGGCCAGGATCGCCGGCACGAGGTTCGGCAGGATGATGCGCCGGAAGATCGTGAGGTCGCTGGCGCCGAGCGACGCGGCCGCCTCCTCCATGTCGCGGTCGAGCTCCATCAGCACCGGCTGCACGGTTCGCACGACGAACGGCAGCGTCACGAACAGGAGCGCCAGGATCACGGCGACCTTGGTATAGGCGATGTCCAGGCCCACCGGGCTGCGCGGCCCGTAGAGCGCCAGCAGCGTCAGGCCCGCCACGATCGTGGGCAGGGCGAACGGCAGGTCGATCAGCGAGTTGACGATCTTCTTGCCGCGGAACTCGTCGCGCACGAGCACCCAGGCGATCAGCGTGCCGGCCAGCGCGTTGATCGCGGCCACGACGAACGACGCGATGACCGTGAGGCGGAGCGCGGCCACTGCCTGCTCGTTCGTGACCGCGGTCCAGAACTGGTCCCACCCGAGCTCGAGTGACTTCGCGACCACGGCGGCCAGCGGGATCAGCACGATGATGCTCAGGTAGAGCATCGATATGCCACCGGCGAGTGCCGCGCCAGGGATGCGCGGCACTCGCCAGCGAATTCCGGACGGAGCCGGTGCGGCTGTGGCGTTACTTCTCAGTCGGGAAGCCCTCGTCCTGGTTGATCGACGCCATCACGCTGTCCTCGGGGTCGAAGAACTCCTTGTTGACGGCCGGCCAGCCGCCGAGGTCGTCGATCGTGAACAGGTTTTTCGGCTGCGGATACTTGGTCTCGTCGACCAGGTCCTCGCGGACCGACCGGTAGCCCTTCTCGCCGAAGATCCGCTGGGCCTCCTCGCCGCGCGCAAACTCGACGAACTTCGTGGCCTTGTCGCTCGCACCCGTCACGACGGCGATCGGGTTCTGGATCAGGATCGTCCCGTCCGGGATGACGTAGTCGACCTTCTCGCCCTTCTGCTGGGCGGTGATCGCCTCGTTCTCGTAGGCGAGCAGCACGTCGCCCTTGCCGCCGACGAAGGTCTGCAACGCCTCGCGCGCGCTCTTGTCCTGTACCGGAACGTGGTCGATCAGCTCGCGCAGGTACTCCTTGCCCTCCTGCTCGGTCTTGCCGGCCTCGAGCTGGGCGCCGTAGGCGGCCATGATGTTCCACTTCGCGCCGCCGGACGTGAACGGGTTCGGCTGGATCACCTCGACGCCGGGCTTCAGCAGGTCGTCCCAGGTCTGGATGTTCTTCGGGTTCCCCTCTCGCGTGAGGAGCACCACCACCGAGTTCGTCACGAAGCCGTCGAACTCGTCCTGGTTCCAGTCCTTCGCCACCTTGTTGGCTTCGACCAGCTTGTCGACGTCGGGCGCGAGCGAGAGCGCCACGACATCGGCCTTCAAGCCGGCCTCGACGGCCCGGGCCTGGTCGCCGGACGCCCCGTAGGACTGCTTGAAGCCGACGCCTTCGCCGTCACTCGTCTGCTTGAAGGCGGGAATGATCTCCTCGTACGCCTCCTGCGGCGTCGAGTAAGCGATCAAGCTGACGCTGCCTCCACTCCCGGACGACTCCGAGGTGCCGCCGCATGCCGCCAGCCCGATGGCTGCCAGCAGCAACAACGGCAGGGTCGCGATCGAAACTCGCTTACCGGCGCTCATGAGTGGTCATTCCCCCTTTTGTCTATCGTTCCTGTAGGAAAGCTTGGGGGCGGCACGATACCACAAACCCTCAAAGTCGATTGACAAAGACGGGTATGGGCTTGC
>Ga0075429_100000745_pt1 | contig 25575 bp, 32 predicted proteins | sample RhiMetdeltSRZDD3_FD_75295 | JGI IMG/M metagenome (GOLD analysis project Ga0075429, IMG submission 75295) | Populus rhizosphere microbial communities from Tennessee, USA - Rhizosphere MetaG P. deltoides SRZDD3 | ecosystem: Host-associated > Plants > Roots > Rhizosphere > Soil | place: USA... | reverse complement strand
GAACAAGGAACGAGAGGGCGCAGGACTGGAGCATCTACTTCTGTCGGAGCGCGGGGCTGACAGCGTTGTCCTTGCGTTCGACGAGGAGCGCGGTCCGTTTCGACTCGCCTATCGGCTCACCTGGGATCAATCGTGGCGGCTGCGCGACGCCGGGTTGGTGGTCGCAACAGACCGATCCACCAGATCGTTGAGCCTGCGGACGGACGGCCAGGGTCGCTGGCGACACGGCGACGGCCGGCCTATCGATGAGCTCGACGGCTGCTTGGACATCGATGTCTGGCCGACGCCTTTCACCAACAGCTTCCCGATTCGCCGCGAGCCGATGGCCGTCGGTGAGCGACGGCAGTTCCGCATGACCTGGGTCTTCGCGCCGGACCTGACGGTTTACCCGCAACCGCAGGCCTATACCCGATTAGCTGAAAGGCTCTACCTGTTCGAGAACCTCGACGGCAGCGGTTTCAGGGCGGAGCTTCGCGTGGACGAAGACGGCGTGGTGCTGGACTACCCCGGCCTGTTTCGACGGATCAAATAGAACTCGGAGCCTTGCTTTCGGCCACGAGCAGGCGCGTAATAGCCGTCCCTGATCCCGGGAGGAGACCCATGCTGAACGTTAAGTGGACCACGCGCGCCGTGCTCGCCTGGCTTGCGCTCGTCGTTTCGTTCGCCGCGCTCGCGGCGGCCACGCCGCCGCTGCCCACCGCGCAGCCCGAGAGCGTCGGCATGTCGTCGCAGCGCCTCGCGAAAGTCGGCGCGGCGCTCAAAAAAGAGGTCGCCGACGGCAGCTTCCGCGGCGCGGTGGTGATGGTGGCGAGGAAGGGCAAGCTCGTGTACCACGAGGCCATCGGCATGCAGAGCGCCTCCACGCCGATGAGCGAGGAGACGGTGTTCCGCATCTACTCGATGACCAAGCCCCTGGTCTCGGTCGCGGCGATGATGCTGGTCGAGGACGGCCGCATCCAGCTCACCGACCCGGTCGGCAAGTACCTCCCGGGCTTCGACAAGATGCAGGTCAGCGTGGGCACGAAAACGCCCGAAGGCATGAGCTACGCCAATGTTCCCGCCGAGCGGCCGATGACGGTGCAGGATCTGCTGCGCCACACCTCGGGCCTGGCCTACGGCGAGATCACGCAGAACGCGCCGGTCAAGGAAGGGCTCGAGAAGGCCGGCGTCTATCGCAAGGACATGGACTACGAGGCGCGCGGCCTGACGCCTTCCGAGGAGATCGAAAAGCTCGCGCAGGTGCCGCTCGCGTTCCAGCCCGGCACGACCTGGAACTACAGCCTCTCGTCCGACGTGCTCGGCCGCGTGATCGAGGTCGCCTCGGGCAAGCGCCTGAACGATTTCCTGCAGGAGCGCCTGTTCCGCCCGCTGAAGATGCGCGACAGCGGCTTCTCGGTGGCGCAGGCGAAGATGGTGCGGCTCGCCGAGCCGCTCGAAACCGACCGCTTCTCGAAGCAGCCGAACCGGCTGATCGACGTCTCGGCTCCGCCGAAGAACGACTCCGGCGGCGCGGGCGGAGTCTCCACCGCCGGCGACTACCTGCGCTTCTCGCAGATGCTGCTGAACGGCGGCTCGCTCGAGGGCACGCGCGTGATCAGCCGCACCACGGTGCGGCTCATGACTTCGGACCACCTCGGCACCTTCATCAACCAGCCGATGCAGCCAGGGGAACTGCTGCTCGGCACCAAGGGCTATACGTTCGGCCTCGGCTTTGCCGTGCGCCAGGGCGACGGCGTGGGCGGCGTCGCCGGCTCGGCGGGAGAGTTCATGTGGGCGGGCTATGCCGGCACCTACTTCTGGGTCGATCCGAAGGAGCAGCTCACGGCCGTGCTGATGACCCAGGCGCCGAGCCCGCAGCGGGCCTACTTCCGCAAGATGGTGAAGCAGCTCGTCTACCAGGCGATCGTGGACTGAACATCTGCAGAAAAGAGGTTCGAGCGATGGGAAGGCAGACGGGCCGTAATCTTCGCAACCGCAGGCGCAAGCAGCAGATCAGGAAAAGGCTGCGGCAGGAAGCCAAGCAGAAAGGCCGGGCTCGGCCGGCGCCTTGACGTCCAGGAGTCGCCGCTAGCGCAGGTTGGCCACCCCGAAAGGGACGTGGCCGGCGGCGACATGGGCGCGCGCGGAGTCGATGTGCCCGCGCTGGTCGTCGAAGTAGAAGTCGGGCTCGAAGGCCTTGAGGAACGCGCCCTTGTCGAGGCCGCCGAGGAACATCGCCTCGTCGACCGCGATGTTCCATTCCATTAGCGTGCGCACGGCGCGCTCGTGCGCGGGCGCGCTCCGCGCCGTGACGAGCGCGGTCCTGACCTTCATGGGAAAGTCTTTTTCCGTGCGCGCGGCGCTCTGCAGGCGATGCAGCGCCTCGAGGAGCGGCTTGAAGGGTCCCGGCGGAAGGGGCAGCAGCGCGTTCGCCGCCTCGTGCCGGGTGAACGCCTCCAGGCCATCGCGCTGATAGACGCGCTCCGCCTCGTCCGAGAACAGCACCGCGTCGCCGTCGAAGGCGATGCGCACCTCCTCGGCATGCCGGCTCGCGGCCTGAGTCGACTCCGGGTAGACCCTCGCGGCGGGACACTTCGCGTCGAGCGCGCTCATCACGTCCGCCTCGTTGGCCGACAGGAACAGATTCGCCTTCAGCGCATCCAGGTATTTGTACGGATTGCGCCCACGCGTGAAGACGCCTCGCTCGACGTTCAAGCCCGCGCCTTTGGCCGATTTGAAAATCCGCAAGCCCGAAACCGGGTCGTTCTTCGACAGGATCACCACCTCCACGCGCTGCGCCCTGGCGGTGTTGAAGGCGAGCAGCTTCTTGACCAGCGGGAAGGCGACCCCTTCGCGCGCCGGGACGTCGAGCCGCGCGAACTGCAGGTTGATGTACGCGCCCTCGCCGTCGCGGTCGAACACGCGGTTCTCCTCCTCGAAATCGAACAGCGCGCGCGAGGAGATCGCGACCACCAGCTTGCCTTCGACCGAGTACGGCATGGCGCCCTACTATACCCGCAAGGCGATATAGGGCTCCGCCCAGGCGGCAACCACGTTCGCCGCGTAAACGGCGTCGGCGCGCGCGCTGAGCAAGTGGTCTGCATGGTCGAGCGACACGAAGCTTTTCGGATGCTTCGCGGCCATGAAGATGCGGGTCGCATTGCTGACGTCGACGGTCGCATCGCGCGGCGAGTGCATGACGAGGAGCGCCTGCCGCAGGCGCGCGATCCTGGCGGCGAGATTCTGCTCGGCCACGTCGGCGAGAAACTGGCGCTTGATCCTGAACGCCCGCCCGGCAAGTTGCACTTGGGCTTCCCCGCGCGCTTCGATTTCGGGCAGGTGCTCGGCGAAAAGTCCGGTGACGTGGCGGGGATCGCTCGGCGCCGCGATCGTCACGACGGCCTTGGAGTCGGGCACCTCGAGGGCGGCGGCCAGGACCGCCGCGCCGCCCAGGCTATGACCGATGAGGAGCGCCGGCGCGCGGTAGGCGTGCCCGAGGTGCGCGGCGGCCGCCACCAGGTCGGCGACATTCGAGGAAAAGTTGGTGTTGGCGAACTCGCCTTCGCTCGCGCCGATGCCGGTGAAATCGAAGCGCAGAACGGCGACGCCGTGCTCGGTCAGGCGTTGGGCGATGCGGGCCGCCGCAAACACGTCCTTGCCGCAGGTGAAGCAGTGCGCGAACAGCGCGTACGCCACGGGCTCGCTATCCGGACGATCGAGACGTGCCGCCAGACGCTGCCCGTCGCTGCCGATGAACGTGACTGCTTCGACCTTCACGGCTGCAGGCTACCGCCCTGCCAACCGCTCAGTAAACGGTGTCGACCGGAACGCCGAACAGGTAGCCGGCGCCGCGCTCGGTGCGGATGTATTTCGGCTGCGCAGGATCGGGCTCGATCTTGCGCCGCAGGCGCATGATCTGCACGTCGACCGAGCGGTTGAAGACCTCGTCGTTGTGCAGGCGCGAGAGGTCCAGGAGCTGGTCGCGCGAGAGGATCCGGTTGGGCGCGCCGAGCAGGACCACGAGCAGGCTGAATTCGCCGTTGCTGAGCGGCACGTTCCGGCCGTCGCGCGCGGTGAGGCGGCGCATGTTGAGGTTCAGCTCCCAGCCGTCGAAGCGGTAGGCGCGGATGCCCTCGGGCTTGCCCTGGCGCACCTCGGCGTGGCGGCGGCGCAGGATGGTGCGGATGCGCGCGAGCAGCTCGCGGGTGCTGAACGGCTTGGTGAGATAGTCGTCGGCGCCGAGCTCGAGGCCCATGACGCGGTCGGCTTCCTCGGCGCGACCGGTGAGCATCAGGATGGGGATCTCGGAGTCGTCGCGCAGGCGCCTGGCGAGCGCCATGCCGTCCTCGCCGCGAAGCTTCAGGTCCAGCACGACCAGGTCGACGACCTGGTCCTGGATGACCCCCTGCATGGAGCGGCCGTCGGCCACGGCCGTCACGCGCAGCTCGTTTTTCCCGAGGTAGTCGGAAACCAATTCCCGGATCGTGGGATCGTCGTCCACGACGAGGACATGCGGCAGCGCCGCATGACCCTGAGACTGCAATTGCGTGCTCATAGTTGCATTCACGCCCGGAGTCTAGAAAGCCCTGCGGGGGCCCGTTACAGGTGTAATTGGCCCCCAGGTTGCATGTAAATTACACGCAATCGGCATCCTATGGAATGCGCGCCGTGGCTACCGACCCGTCAAAGCGCCCTGGAGACATCCTCGTCATCGACGACGATGCGATCCTGCGCGACCTGGTGACGGACTGGCTGCAGGGCGCGGGCTATCGCGTGCGCCGCGCGGCCAACTGCTGTGCGGGAACGGCGGAGCTGGGCCAGAATCCGCCGGCCCTGATCGTGAGCGACATGTTCATGCCGGGGCCGTGCGGCGCCGAGGCGATCGCCTGGCTCAAGCGCGAGCACCCCGGCGTGGCGCTGATCGCCGTGTCCGGGCATTTCAATTCGGGCCAGGGCCTGAGCGCCCAGGCGGCGCTCGATGCCGGCGCCGACCGCGCGCTCGCCAAACCCGTGAAGCGCGCCGAGCTCCTCCGCGCCGTGGCCGAGCTCGTCGGCAAGCCCGTCCGGTAGCGCCGGATGCCGGTCGGCCGCCTCCGCGCCGCCCTATCCGGCATCTCGCTGACCCGCGCGCTTGTCGGGCTGGGCGCGATCCTCGTCACGATCAACGTGGGCTCGGCGATCTGGGATATCCGCGCCGACCGCGAGCGCGTCCTGCAACGCGCGCAGCGCGATTTCTCCAACCTGACGCGCCTGCTCGCCGAGCAGACCGCGGCGTCGCTCGAGGCCGTGGACCTGGTGCTGCGCGACGCGGTGCGCGACGGCAGCGCGGCGAAGGCCGCTGCCATCCTCGGTCACATGCCCGAGGAGCTTGCGCACGTCGCCCAGCTTGCCTCCATCGTCGTGCTCGACCGCAACGGCGAGGTCCTCACCCAGACCAACCTCCTGCCGACCATCGATCCGGACCTTTCCAAGCTTGCCTTCTTCGAGGCCCACCGGGACGGCCGCGGCCCGCCGGTGATCCTGAGCGAGCCTTTCCTCGGCGGGCCCGTGGCGACGAGCTGGCGCTTCGTGGTGTCGCGGCGCTTCACCGGCTTCGGCGGCGCCTTCGACGGCGTGCTCGCGGCGATCATGGAAATCGACCGCTTCGATCGGCTGTACCAGACGATCGACCTCGGCAACGGCGGCGCCATCGCGCTGTTCTCGCTCGACGGCGTGATGATCACGCGCGTGCCGGATCCGGGGGGCGTCAAGGGACGGCGCTTCCAGAACACGGACATCTATCAAGCGGTGCAGAGCGGCGGGCGCTTCGACGGCTGGACGCTGAGCCCCGTCATGAACGAGCGCGTGCTGGTTTCGGCGCAGGCGGTGCGCGGCTTTCCGCTGTTCGTCGCCACCGGCGCCCCCGAGTCGGCGGTGCTCGCCCCGTGGCAAGACCAGGCCTGGCTCATCGGCCTGCGCACGCTGCTCACGTCGGCCGCGGTACTGGCGCTCATCGCGCTTGCCGCTTGGGGCCTCGCGCGCCGCGAGCAGGCCATGGCGCGCAGCGAAAAACGCTTCCGCGCCATGATCGAGCACAGCGCCGACGCCATGCTGCTCACGCGGCCGAGCTCGGGCGGCATTCTCTATGTCAGTCCGACGTTCGAGCGCCTCACCGGCTACCGGCTCGACGACGTGCGCGGCAGCCAGTACCTGAGCCTGATCCACCCCGACCACCACGAGGCTTCGGTGCGCCAGCGCGACGAGACCCTGCGCTCCCCCGGCAAGGTGGTGGTGCAGGAGGTGCGAATTCGCCACAAGGACGGTTCCTGGCGCTGGGTCGAGAACACGATCAGCAACCTGCTGCACGAGCCTGGGATCAGGGCCGTGGTCATGAACCTGCGCGACATCACCGAGCGCAAGCTCGCCGACGCCGAGCGCATGCGCCTCGAGCAGCGGCTGCGCCAGGCCGAGAAGATGGAGGCGGTCGGGCGCCTCGCCGGCGGCATCGCCCACGACTTCAACAACATCCTCGGCGGCATCCTGGGATACGCCGAGATGCTGGTCGAGAGCACCGCGGCAGGCACCTCCGAGCGCCGCTATGCCCAGAACGTGCTCACCGCTGCGACCCGGGCGAGCTCGCTGGTCGAGCAGATCCTCTCCTACAGCCGCAGCCAGCGCGGCAAGCGCATACCGGTGGAGATCGACCGCATCATCGCCGAAACCCTGGAGCTGGTGAGCGGCTCGCTCGGCGCCTCCATCCGCCTCGAGACGCGGCTGCCGGCCGCGCCGCTTTACGTCGTGGGCGACCCCACCCAGCTGCACCAGATCATGATGAACCTCTGCACCAACGCGATCCACGCCATGCCGCGCGGCGGCACGTTGCGGGTAAGCCTCGAGGCGGTCAACGTCGAGACCGACCGCGTGTTCCAGCACACCACGCTGCACGCCGGGCGGTACGCTCGCCTGATGGTGGAAGACACCGGCAGCGGGATGGATGCCACGACGCTGCGGCGGCTGTTCGAGCCCTTCTTCACCACGAAGGAGGTGGGCAAGGGGACGGGGCTCGGGCTCTCGCTCGTCTACGGGATCGTTACCGATTCGGCCGGCGCGATCGAGGTTACGAGCACCGAGGGGAAGGGCAGCTGCTTCGCCATCTACCTGCCGCAGGTGGAGTCGCCGGTCGTCTCCGGCGACGACGCCGAGGCCCCGGTGGTGCGCGGCAAGGGCGAGCGCGTGCTGGTCGTCGACGACGAGGAAGCGCTCATGGCGGTGACTTCCGAGACCCTCAAGCGCCTGGGCTACGAGCCGGCCGCGTTTCCCGACGGCGCCAAGGCGCTCGCCGAATTCGAATCGCGGCCCGAGCGCTTCGACGTAGTCGTCACCGACGAGGTCATGCCCGGCCTGACCGGGACCGACCTCGCCAGCTCCCTGCGCCGGCACCGCCGCGACCTGCCGATCGTCCTCGTCAGCGGCTATATCGGGCCGATGATGAGCGAGCGCGCGCTCGCCGCCGGCGTCGACGCGATCCTCAAGAAGCCGGTGCAGTCCCGCGAGCTCGCCGCCGCGCTCGCGCGCGTGCTGAAGCGCGCCTGAAGCTACGCTTGTAACAAAACCCCCGCGCGCCCGAAATGCGCGCGATACCTGCGCGCCCGATGATTGTGTCCATGGGCGACATCACTGGCAGCGAACCTGCAGAAGAAAGCAAGGCGGCCGACCCGTACGGCGACGTCGCGCTCGGCGTCGAATGCGCGTGGCCGCAAGACCTCCGCACCATGACGCTGACCGAGGAGCAAGCCGAATGAAGATCCTGCTGCTCGCACGCGGCGAGACGATCCCGGTCCGCGACGGCCTGGGCCGCACGGTGCGCGCGCATGCGGGGCGCGTCTGGATCACCGAAGAGAACGGCGCCCGCGACGTGGTGCTGGAGCCCGGCGATTCGTTCCGGCTGGCCCATTCCGGTCTCGCGGTGGTCGAGGCCTTCAGCGACGCCTCGATCTCGATCGGCTGACAGGGCTTCATTTCAGCTGTAACGCCACCCCCCCCAAGTTGAAATGCACACGCTACGCCGCGCGAGCAGAATGATTTCCGCGTCCCCGACACTGCTTCAGGTTCCGCCCCCTCTCCTCCCCTCTAGGGCCCTGAAGGTCGGGGATTTTTTTTACCTATTCATCCCATTTCACCCGCAACCCAGGGCCGGCGCGATGCAACCGTTGCGACACCTCGTCCGTATACGGTGCGATGCATGAAGAAACTGACCGCCGTTCTCATCCTCGCCGGCACGCTATCCGCCGGCCATGCCGCCGACTACGCGCCGCAGGAGTTCGACTTCAACGAGCTCGGCACGGTGGAGAGCATCCGCCAGGTGCCGATTCTCGAGCTGCTGCCGAACGTCTTCGAGCACGCGGTAAGACCGCAAACGATCGACGAGCTGGTGATCCGCACAGACGACGGCCGCACGGTGATTCTCCACGAGGAGGCGACGCAGCGCTTCGCCGCCGGGCAACGCGTGAGGCTCGTGTCGAACAGCCACCGGCAGCGCATCGAGCACGAGTAGTCGGTTGCGGCTGTAATGGCGTGCCCCCTGATACGAAACCGTCCGGAAGCACGCGGCCGCCAAACTGAAAGCAGTAGTCGTCAATCAACTTCAACTTGCAAAGGAACCTGAACATGAAACGCATCCTCGCAGCCGTCTCGTTCGCCGTCCTCGCCACTCCCGCGTTCGCGGTCCAAGTCTCCGCTCCGTACGAGGACACCCAAAACGATCGCGCGCTGCCCAACGTCCAGACCACCGGACAGCGCAGCACGACGTCGAACAGCAACGAAGGAAAGTCGAACAGCAGCGAAACCAGCCCCTGGAAGAACGACTACAACTTCATCGCCCCCGCGCTGTAACCATGCGCGTAAGGAGCCGGCGGGCGCGGCACGCCGCGCCGCCGGCCGTTTCACCGAGCGGAGATCGACCGTGAGCGAAACCCTCAGCCTGGCATTTGCGTTCGCGTGGTTGTTCGCAGTTCCTTCGGCCCATTCCCAGGAAGTGGCGCCCGACGCGCTCGTGAAGGGCCTCTCGAGCGAGGTGATTGCCGAGGTCCGCAGGGACAAGACGATCCAGGCGGGCGACGGCGCAAAAATCGCCGCGCTGATCGAGACGAAGATCGTCCCGCATTTCGATTTGCGCCGGATCACGCAGCTCGCCGTGGGCCAAGGCTGGCGCCGCGCCACGCCCGAGCAGCAGGAGCGGCTGATGCAGGAGTTCAAGACCCTCCTCGTGCGCACGTACTCCGGGGCGCTCGCGAGCTATCGCGACCAGGAGATCGAATTCAGGCCGCTGCGCGCGGCGGCCGGCGACACCGAAGTGACGGTCAAGTCGCTGATCCGGCAGAAGGGCGCCGAGCCGATCGCGGTCGAATACGACCTCGCCCGGGTCGGCGCGCAATGGAAGATCTTCGACGTCAGGCTCGGCGGCATCAGCCTCGTCGCGACCTACCGCAGCAGCTTCGCCGAGGAAGTGCGCAACAACGGCGTCGACGGGCTGATCGGCCTGCTCGAGAGAAAAAACCGGCAGAGCTAGGCGCGAGAATTTCTTGCCAGGCCGCGCAGGAAGGAGTGCGCGCCGCGCCTGTGAGGATCTGTGAGTTTGCGGCGTCGTGAGGTTTTTACTGCCCGGCGCCGCGAGCCGCGCGGTAACCTTCAGCGCAATGCGACTCAAACACGGCGGCACCTTCGTGAAGTGCACCGCCTGCCAGGGCGAGGACTTCTATCCCGCCTTTCCGCTCACCAAGGACCGGCGCGACGTCATGGTGTGCGCGCGCTGCGAGAACCAGGCGGTGTTCGGCGAGTTGATCGGCAAGCCGAGCGCCAGCGCCTTGTCCGCAAAGATGCCCTGGGCCACCGCCCCGGCGCCCGCGCTCCAGCCCGCCCGGCCACGGCGTTCAAGAAGTCGTTAGGTTTTTCATTAGACTACCCGGTGCATGCGCATCGGGATTCTCGGTTCGGGCCTCATGGGCGGGAAGCTCGGGACGCTGTTCGCCCGGTCCGGTCATGAGGTGGTCTTCAGCTACGCCCGCAGCGAAGAGAAGCTGAAGAGGCTCGCGCGAAAGGCCGGCGGCGAAGCGCGCGCCGGTACCCCGCGCGAGGCTGCGCAGACAGCCCAGGCGCTGTTGCTCGCCGTCCACTGGTCGCGAGTCGACGACGTGCTCGCCCAGGCGGGAGGCGTGGCGGGCAAAGTCGTCGTCACCTGCTCGCTGCCGATGAATTCCGACGACACCGCGCTCGTCGTCGGCCAAACCTCGTCCGGCGCGGAGGAGCTCGCGAGGAAAATCCCGACCGCGCGCGTCGTGGCCGCATTCAACACCGTGCCGAGCGAGGTGCTCTTCGACGTGTACGCGGGAAGGCGCAAGGCGGCCAGGCCAAGCCTGGTGTACTGCGGCGACGACCGGCGCGCCAAGACCGTCGCCTCCAAGTTGATCCGCGACGTCGGCTTCGAGCCGCTGGACGCGGGTCCGTTGCGGATCGCCCGCTACACCGAGCCATTCGGCCTGCTCGTCGCCCAGCTCGCTTACGAGCGCAAGGGCGGTCCGCGGCTCGCTTACACGTTCCAGAGATTCAAATCCTGAACCGGGTCCTGCAGGGGGATAAGGCGTGCCATTTTTCGAGGAGTGGGAGAGCTTCTACGTGATCGTCGGCGCGGCCGCCGGGGCGCTGATCGGGGTGCAGTTCGTCGTCATGACGCTGATCGCCGAGAACCCGCCGCCGCGCGTCCACGAATCCGGACCCGCGTTCGCCACGCCGACCATCGTGCACTTCAGTGCCGCGCTGCTCCTGTCGGCGCTGGTTCGCATTCCATGGGAAGGCATCGCGGTGGTTGCGGCGCTCTGGGGATTGGTCGGCGTGAGCGGGGTCGTCTACAGCTTCATCGTCGCGCGGCGGATGCGAAGGCAGAGCTCCTATCCACCGGACTTCGAGGACTGGGTGTTCTTCTGCCTGCTGCCCCTCGCGGGATATGCGCTGCTGGCGATCTGCGCGGTGATCGCGGTCTCCCATGCGCACGAAGCCTTGCTTGGCGTAGCGGCCGCGGCGCTTCTGCTGCTCTTCATCGGCATCCACAATGCGTGGGACGCGATCGCCTACCACGTGTTTGTAAACATGCGGAAGGGAAGGGAATGAGGGTATTCGCGAGTGGAGAAATGCGTAAATTACTCGTCGCCTTGACCGGTACGTCGGCCATCCTTTCAGCGATCACGGGCCATGGCCAGGATGCGAAGGCGGTTGCGCAAAAGATCGGCGTAAGCAGTTCCGAGCTTTTTCTCGCCGCGGTCCCGGGTGCGGGCAACACGGAGGCGGCCGTGCTGGATGTGACCTACCTCCCGGGCGCGATGAACCCCCGCCACTTCCACCCGGCGGCGGTGACGTTCCATGTCATTGCCGGCACACCGGTGTTTCAGGAGGAAGGCAAAGAGCCCGTGACGTTGAAGCCCGGCGACAGCCTGCTGATTCCCGCGGGGACGACGCATTCGCATTGGAATCCCAGCAAGACCGAGGGCGTGCGCTGGCTGGAATTCATCGTCGCCGAGAAGGGCAAGGGACGCTCGATTCGCAAGCCCTGAGCGGGGCACGCGAGCGACATGGAGCGGGTGAAGGGAATCGAACCCTCGTATGCAGCTTGGGAAGCTGCCGTTCTGCCATTGAACTACACCCGCCCAGCCCCGATCATACTGGGATGATCCTGATCCAGCGACTCCTCGGCAGCGTCATGGGCATCCTGTTCCTGCTGGCGGCGCTGGTGTTCGCCTCGGTCGCGCTCGGCATCGCGCTCGCCGTCGGCGTCGTGGTGTGGGCGTGGCTGTGGTGGCGCTCCCGTTCCCTGCCGCGCCGGCGCGTGATCATCGAGGGCGAGTACCGCGACGTCACCGACCTGGAGCGGCTGGAAGGCCGAGGGGGCCGCTTCTAGCATTCGGCCTCTAGTATCATTGCGCCTGTGATCCAGGTGACCGTGAACGGCAAGGCCCACTCTTTCGAGTCCCCGCTCGGGATCGGCGCCCTGCTCTCCAGGCTTGAACTCACGGGAAAGAAGATCGCGGTGGAGCGAAACGGGGAAATCGTGCCGAAAAGCGCACACGCCGAGACCATGATCCGCGACGGCGACCAGCTCGAAATCGTGGTCGCCGTGGGCGGGGGCTGACGAGTGGGCGAAATGCGGGACGCGTTGGTCGTCGCGGGGAAGAGTTACTCATCCCGCCTGCTGGTCGGCACCGGCAAGTACCGCGATTTCGCCGAGACCCGCGCCGCGGTCGAGGCCTCCGGCGCGCAGATCGTGACCGTGGCGATCCGCCGCACCAACATCGGCCAGAACCGCAACGAGCCGAGCCTGCTCGACGCGCTGCCGCCCTCCCGCTTCACGTATCTGCCGAATACGGCCGGCTGCTACAGCGCCGCCGACGCGGTGCGGACGCTGCGCCTGGCGCGCGAGCTGCTCGACGGCCACGATCTGGTCAAGCTCGAAGTGCTGGGCGACCCGCAGACCCTTTACCCGAACATGCCCGAGACCCTGGCCGCGGCCGAGACCCTGGTCAACGAGGGCTTCAAGGTGATGGTGTACTGCTCCGACGACCCGATCCAGGCGCAGATGCTGGAGAAGATCGGCTGCGTCGCGGTCATGCCGCTCGCCTCGCTGATCGGCTCCGGGATGGGCATCCTCAACCCGTGGAACCTGCAGCTCATCCTCGAGAAGGTGAACGTGCCGGTGCTGGTCGACGCCGGCGTCGGCACCGCCTCCGACGCGGCGATCGCAATGGAGCTCGGCTGCGACGGCGTGCTCATGAACACCGCCATCGCCGCCGCGCGCGATCCGGTGCTCATGGCGACGGCGATGCGCAAGGCGGTCGAGGCCGGCCGCGAGGCGTACCTCGCCGGCCGCATGCCGAAGAAGCTCTATTCGGCGACGCCGAGCTCGCCCACCGAAGGGAAAATCGCACCCAAGGCCGCCTAGCCGTGGCTCGCACACGGCGCTCGTAAGTGCGGCCAATTCGTAGTTTCGTCTTGAGGCAGGGCCGGACCACCCCGGCACAGAAGCGCGCCCTCGAGCAGCTCGCGCCGAAGTATCTCGTTCCGTTCAGGCCCGGATTGATCTCGTCTGAAGAAATCTTTCGGAGAACCGCGCCGCTGGTGCTCGAGATCGGCTCGGGCATGGGCGAGACCACGGCCGCGATCGCGCAGGCGCATCCCGAGGCCGATTTCATCGCCGTGGAGGTGCACGGTCCGGGCGTAGGCAGCCTCCTCAACCGGATCGAGTCGCTCCAGCTTCGCAACCTGAGGGTAATCCGCCACGATGCAGTAGACGTGCTCGACCAGATGATCGCCGACGCGAGCCTCGCGGCGATCCATCTCTTCTTTCCCGACCCCTGGCCGAAGAAGCGCCACCACAAGCGCCGCCTGGTGCAGCCCGATTTCGCCGCGCTCGCGGCGCGCAAACTGGCCCCCGGCGGGACGCTGCACGCCGCGACCGACTGGCCGGATTACGCGGAGCACATGGAAGTAATACTTAAGAACGAATCGATGCTGCAAAGGGCCGCAGCCGGATTTGTGAAAAGACCTACGACCAAATTCGAAGCGCGCGGCAAGCGACTCGGCAACCCGATTCGCGATCTCCACTGGAGGAGGAAAACCGGACCATGATCGTCTACGACGAGATCATCCCCGCGCGCGCGGGCTGGAGCCGCGTGCTGAAGCGCGGCGAGGTGCTGCGCCTCACCGACCTCGAAGGCCGCCAGGCGGTCGATTTCCTCTGCTACAACGCCGCCGACTACGAGGACCGCTACGCCGCCGCCGACACGATGAAGATCAACGGCAACATCTTCATCCGCAAGGGCGCCGTGCTCTACTCGGTGAACTGCAACCCGATGTTCACCGTCATCGAGGACAGCTGCGGCTTCCACGACACCATCGGCGGCTGCTGCTCCTCGGCGCTGAACCGCCGCCGCTACGGCAAGCCCGACGACCCGAACTGCAGGCAGAACTTCCTGCGCGAGCTCGGGCGCTACGGCATGGGCGCGCGCGACATGGTCGCCAACCTGAACTTCTTCATGTACGTGCCGGTCGCCGCCGACGGCGCCATGGACATGGGGCCGAGCCGCTCCAAGCCCGGCGACTACGTCGAGCTGCGCGCCGAGATGGACGTGCTTGCGGTGATCTCGAACTGCCCGCAGATGAACAACCCGGTGAACGACTTCAACCCGACGCCGGTGCGGGCGCTCGTCTATCGGGGAGAAAGGCCTCCAGCAGATCGTTGAGGAAGCGCCGGCCGCGCTCGGTCGGCCGGAGATGTTTCCAGTCGCGTTCCAGCAGCCCTTTCCTCTCCATCTCCAACAGGGGCTTGTCGATCCTTGAGATGGGCAACCCGGTGCGCTCGCTGAAGAGCTGGACGTCGAAGCCCTCCACCAGACGCAGCGTGTTCAGCATGAACTCGAAGGGCAGCTCCTCGGCCGACACCACGCTCTCCTCCACGCGCGCATCGGGCTTCATGTACTCGTTGGGTTGCTTGGCGCGTGCGTGGCGCGTCACGCGGTCGGGGAAGCTGAGCTTGCCGTGCGCGCCGGCGCCGATCCCGAGGTAGTCGCCGAACTGCCAGTAGTTGAGGTTGTGGCGGCAGCGCCGTCCCGGGCGCGCGAAGGCCGAGGTCTCGTAGTGCTCGTAGCCGGCTGCACGCAGGCTCTGTTCGGCCGCGAGCTGCATGTCGGCGGCGACGTCGTGCTCGGGAAGCTCGGGCCGTTTGCTCCAGAACACCGTGTTCGGCTCGATGGTGAGCTGATACGCGGAAACGTGCGGCAGCCCGAAGCGCAGCGCCTCGTCGAGGTCCGCCCGCGCCATTGCAGGCGTCTGTCCCGGCAGCGCATACATGAGGTCGATGTTGACGCTGTCGAAGCTCGAAAGCGCCGCTTCGATCGCGCGGCGCGCCTCGTCGGCGGAATGGATCCGCCCCAGCGCGGCGAGCATGCGCTGATCGAAGCTCTGCACGCCGATCGAGATGCGGTTCACGCCGGCGGCGCGGAAGCCGCGGAAGCGCGCCGCCTCGACCGTGCCGGGGTTCGCCTCGAGCGTGATCTCGGCCCCGGGATCGAGCGCGAGCCGTGCGCGCACCCCGGAGAGCAGCGCGTCGATCGACGCGGGCGAAAAGAGGCTCGGCGTGCCGCCGCCGATGAACACGCTGATGACCCTGCGACCCCACACCTGCGGCAACGAGGCTTCCAGGTCCCTGAAAAGGGCCTCGAGGTATTCCTTTTCCGGAAGTTGGCCGGAGCGCTCGTGCGAGTTGAAGTCGCAGTAGGGACACTTGCGCACGCACCAGGGGATATGGACGTAGAGCGCGAGCGGCGGCAGCGCCTCCAGGCGCACCGCACCGGGACGCTCAAGCGCGACCGGGATCACGCAGCAGCTCCAGCAGGCGCGCGAGCGCCTGCCCGCGATGGCTGATCCGGTTCTTCTCGGCCGGCTCGAGCTCGGCGGCGGTCTTGCCGCGGTCCTTCAGAAAGAAGAGCGGGTCGTAGCCGAATCCGTTGCCGCCGCGCGGCGCGCGCGCGATCTCGCCGTGCCAGAGCCCTTCGGCGACCAGCGGCAGCGGGTCGGATCCATCCCTCGTCAGAACCATGACGCAGGCATAGTAGGCCTTTCGATCTTCCTTCAGTTCCCTCAACAGACGTTCGTTGTTGCGGGCATCGCGTTCCTCCCGGCCGCCCCCGCGGCCGGCATAGTAGGCCGAATGCACGCCGGGCTCGCCGGCGAGCGCCGGCACGCAGAGGCCCGAATCGTCGGCGAGCGCCGGCAGGCCGCAGGCGCGACTCGCATGGCGCGCCTTGGCCAGCGCGTTCTCGAGGAAGGTCGCGTGCGGCTCGTCGGCTTCGGCGATGCCGAGCTCGGCTTGCGGCACCACCTCGATCGCGAGCGGCCCGAGCAGCGCCGCGATCTCGCGGATCTTGCCGGGGTTGTTCGACGCCAGAACTAGACGCTTCATCAGTGAGGGACGAAACAGGACCGAAAGGGACGGACCACGTTTTCCCCCGTGAGAAAAACGTGGTCCGTCCCTGATTAGTAGTTTATAGCCTTCATGGAAGCCGGTAGTCGGCGAGCCAGTAGTACTCCAGCATCTCGACGTTGAGGGACGGTGGGAGATGCGAGCGCAGCTCGTCTTCGGAGGGGAAGTTCTTCAGCACCCGGACCGGGCTGCCGTCGCCCAGTCGCCGCATCTGATAGGTATTGCCCTGCGCGTCGAGCTCGGAGATCGGGGTGCTCGAACCCTCGACGAAGCGATTGTCCATCAGGACGACGCGCGCTCCGGGGTGGAGGCGTCCATGCAGCGACGCCAGGAATTCACCGATGCGTTCGCGCGGCACGTGCGACCACCAGAACACGGCCAGCGCGGCATTGAAGCAGCCGAGCGCGTCGGGAAGGGAATAAGCGTCACAGACCTCGAACCTAGGCGGGTGCGTGTACGTCTTTGAACGAGCAATCTGCATCGGTTCTTCGGCCAGATCCGCGGCGACGACTTCCGCGGCCACCTCGGCGACGAGCTGCGTCCAGTAGCCGGTGCCGCACGCGATTTCCAGCACGCGTGCGCCGCGCAGCTTCGCCGGAATCGCCTGCCGCAGAACCGCGAGGTCGGCCTGGCGCTCGGGCTTGGCGTAGATTGCTTCGTACTCCGAAGCGCGGCGGCGGTAGTAGTCGACAAGCTCAGGAGAGGTCAAGCGCCTTTCTCTGGTGAGCGATGAGCTGGCCGATGCCGCGCTCGGCGAGGGCAAGGAGCGCGTCGAGCTCGCGGCGCGAGAACGTCGCGCCCTCGGCGGTGCCCTGCACTTCCACGAAGCCGCCCGCGCCGGTCATCACGACGTTCATGTCGCAGCCGCAGGCCGAGTCTTCGGCGTAGTCGAGGTCGAGGATCGGCGTCCCCTGGTAGACGCCGACCGAAACGGCGGCGACGAAGTCGGCAATCGGAATGGAGGCGTAGGCGCCTTTCGACGCGAGCCAGGTGAGCGCGTCGTGCAGGGCGACGAAGCCGCCGGTGATGGCCGCGGTGCGCGTGCCGCCGTCGGCCTGCAGCACGTCGCAATCGATCTGGATGGTCCGCGGCCCGAGCGCCGCGAGGTCGGTGACTGCGCGCAGGGCGCGCCCGATGAGGCGCTGGATCTCCTGCGTGCGGCCCGACTGCTTGCCGCGTGCGGCCTCGCGCTCGCTGCGGGTGTTCGTGGCGCGCGGCAGCATCCCGTATTCGGCGGTGACCCAGCCGCGGCCGCTGTCCTTCAGGAAAGGCGGGACACGCTCTTCCACGCTGGCGGTGCACAACACGCGCGTGTCGCCGAACTCGACCAGCACCGAGCCTTCGGCGTGGCGGGTAAAGCCGCGCTGGATGCGCACCGGACGCAGCTCATGCGCCGCCCGGCCGCCAGGCCTGACGCCGCTCATTGCGGCATCTTGCGAAGGACAGCCTTGATCTCGGAGATGGCTTCCTCGATGTCCGCGTCGGACATCCGCATGAAGTCGGGCTGGGTGGCGGTGAAGTCTTGCACGACGGTCGGCAGGTCGTAGTAGGGCACGGTGCGCGGCTCTTCGTCGGCGGCCTCTTCCTCGCCCCAGCGCAGCGCCAGCACGCTGACATTATCGCATTGCGGCCCGGCGCGCCGCTCGGCCAGCCCGGTGAGGTCGGCGAGCGCCTCCTCGAGCGGCAGCGCGCCAAGGGACTGCACGAGCTGGCGCTGCGTGATCGACCCCCAGAGGCCATCGGAGCACAGCACGAGCACGTCGCCGCGCGCGAGGCGCGTCTTCGCGATGGGATCGGGCCGCGGCGGCAGGTATCCGCCCAGGCACTGCAGGATCCGGTTGCGCTCGGGGTGGGTGCAGGCCGCCTCCTCGGGGATGCTGCCCGAGTCGACGAGCTGCTGGACCACGGTGTGGTCGCGGGTCTGGACGACGATGCGCCCCTGGCGCACGAGATAGAGGCGGCAGTCGCCGATGTGCGCCCAAAAGGCGTTGCCGTCCTGGACCAGGCACGCGACGATCACGGTGCGCGGCCCGTCGGGCAGGCCAAGCCGGTAGGCTTCGCGCAGGATCGCGCCGTGGGCGTCGTTCAGCGTAGTGCTGAGGAAGTTCTTCGGGTCGGCGAGCGCCGGACGCGCGCCGCGCTGGAACGCATCGCCGAAGTGGTCGGTCGCGATCTGGGCCGCAAGCTCGCCGCCCTGGTGCCCGCCCAGCCCGTCGGCCACCACCATGAGAAGCGAGCGCTCGGTCCGCCAGTAGCCCACGCGGTCCTGGTTGGTGAGCCGCGTGCCGATGCGCGACTCGCTCGCCAGGGTGCAGTTCAAAAGAAGCTCCCCTTGAACCGCAGCACCGCGCCGCGGAGCTGCTCGAGCACCGGCGCGTCGGCGCGGCGCTCCGGCTCGCGCTCGCCGCGCAGCGTCTTCTGCAGCGCGAGCACGCTTTGCGGCCGCTCGAGGTGATCCAGGCGCAGGCACCAGTCGACGATGTCGAGGAGCTCGGCCGAGTACTTGGCGCCCCAGGCCTTGCGGGCCGGCACGTAGTCGTCGCGATCGACCCGCTGGTTGGCGGCGAGCGGCGGCTCGCCGCCCGAGAGCGCGGCGTACATCGTCGCACCGACCGAATAGATGTCGCTCCAGGGTCCGAGCAGGTCGCGCCACAGGTGCTGCTCGGGCGAGGCGTAGCCCGGAGTGTAGGTCGGCGGCAGCTTCGAGCCTTCCGCCAGAAGCGCCTGGCGCGCCGCGCCGAAGTCGAGCAGCAGCGGGCTGCCGTCGTTGCGCAGGTAGATGTTCGCCGGCTTGATGTCGAGGTGCAGCAGCTTGTTGATGTGCACCTCGCGCAGCCCGTTCAGGAGCTGGGCGAAGGTCTGGCGGATCCAGCTCTCGTCGAGCGCTCCGCGGTGCTGCGCCAGGTGCTCGTGCAGGGTGCGCCCGCGCTCGTAGCGCATCACCAGGTACACGGTGTCGTTGGCGCGGAAGAAGTTCAGCACCCGCACCACGTTGGGGTGCGAGAAGCGCGTGAGGGCGCGGCCCTCCTCGAAGAAGCAGCGCATGCCGTGCAGGAACTTGCCGCGGTCGTCCTCGGCGATGCGGTATTCCTTGATCGCCACCGGCACGTCGTTCTCGTCGTGCGCGAGATAGACGCGCGAGAAGCCGCCGGTCGCAAGCAGGCGCTGGATCCAGTAGTTCTCGAGCTGCGTCGCTGGCGGCAGAGGATGGGCGGGCGCCGGCATCGTCCGCTATGATAGCCTTCGGCTACTGCGGCCGGACCCGCGCCCGCAGGCGCATTGCGCACTTTGTCACACACCATTCAAAGCATGACCGGCTACGCCGCCGCGTCGGCGGATTCTCCGCGCGGCAGGCTCACGCTCGAACTGCGTTCGGTCAACGCCCGCTTCCTGGATGTGCAATTTCGCATTGCCGAGGAGCTGCGCGTCCTCGAGCCGGCCCTGCGCGAGAGCATCGGCGCGCGCGTCTCGCGCGGCAAGGTCGACTGCCGATTTTTCCTCGGCGAACCCGCCGGCGGCGGCAAGCCGCAGCGGTTGAACCCCGAAGCGCTCGCGCGCCTGCGCAGCCTCACGGACGAGGCGCGCGTCGCGTTCCCCGAGGCGCCGACGCTGCGCATCGGCGACGTGCTGCGCTGGCCGGGCGTGATCGCCGAAGAGCCGGCCGACGAGGAAACGCTGCGCCGGGTCGCCGGCGAGCTCTGCGTACGCGCGCTCGAAGAGCTGGTCGCCGCCCGCGGCCGCGAAGGCGCGAAGCTCGCGGAAACGATCCGCGCGCGGGTCGCCGCGATGCGCGCGCGCGTCGACGAGATCGCGCCGCTCGTGCCGCAGGCAATCGCCGCCTACCAGGCGAAGATCACCGAGCGGCTGAAAGAGGCGCTCGGCACGGCCGACGACGACCGCGTGCGCGCCGAGCTCGCGCTCTTCAGCGCCAAGGCCGACGTGCACGAAGAGCTCGACCGCCTGCGCGCGCATCTCGCCGAGGTCGAGCGCAGCCTGCGGCAGGGCGGCCCGGTCGGCAAGCGCCTCGACTTCCTCGCGCAAGAGCTGAACCGCGAGGCGAACACGCTCGCCGCCAAGTCCTCGAGCGCGCAGCTCTCCGACGGCGCGCTCGAGCTGAAGCTCCTGGTCGAGCAGATCCGCGAGCAGGTGCAGAACATCGAATGAGCCGTAAGGAGGCGACCCGCAAAGGCAGCCTGTTCGTCGTCACCGCCCCTTCCGGCGCCGGCAAGACCTCGCTCACCAGGGCGCTGCTCGAGGCCACTCCCGGCCTCAAGCTCTCGACCTCGTATACCACCCGCGCGCCGCGCCCCGGCGAGCAGAACGGGCGCGAATACCACTTCGTCGACGAGCCCACGTTCCTCGCGATGCGCGACCGCGGCGAATTCCTGGAGAACGCGCTGGTGCACGGCAACCGCTACGGCACGTCGAAGAAGGTCATCGCCGAGACCCTCGAGCGCGGCCAGGACCTGGTGCTCGAGATCGACTGGCAGGGCGCCGCGCAGGTGCGCAAGCTCTATCCGGACTGCGTCGGGATCTTCATCCTGCCGCCGTCCGTGGAGGAGCTCGAGCGGCGGCTTCGGGCTCGCGGCCAGGACTCCAACGCCGTCATCGCGAGCCGCCTGGCCAACGCCCAGGCCGAAATGGCGCACGCCGGCGAGTTCGAATATCGTATAATTAACAAAGACTTCGATACCGCCAAGGCGGAGCTGGCGAGAATCGTGCGCGAGCGCCGCCGCAACAGCTGAATTTCCGGAAAGGTTACATGGCCCGAATCACCGTCGACGATTGCCTCAAGCGCATCAGCAATCGCTTCCATCTCACGCTCGCCGCGACCTACCGCGCCCGCCAGCTCGGCGCGGGTGCCTCCCCCATGGTGGAGCCCAACCGCGACAAGGCCACGGTCATCGCCCTGCGCGAGATCGCGGCGGGAAAAGTTGGCACCGAGGTTCTGAAGAAGAATCCCACGCCGCCCGCCTCTACCCTGTGACCTTCACGCTGTGAGCCTGTAAGAAGCATACGGGGTCAGGTAATCTGACCCCATGGCGACGGCGGTCGTACCCAACCTCGAGCAAGGCCGCTTCGGCTACCTCAAGCCGAAGGACGTGGCGCGCCTCGCCGAGGCCTACCGCTTCTCCGAGGCCGCCCACGCCGGCCAGACCCGCCAGTCCGGCGACCCGTACATCTCGCATCCGCTCGCGGTAGCCGAGATCCTCGCCGACTGGCACCTCGACGGCCAGACGCTGATGGCAGCGCTGCTGCACGACGTGACCGAGGACACCTCGGTCACCAAGGACGAGATCTCCGACACCTTCGGCAAGCCCGTGGCGGAGCTCGTCGACGGCGTCTCCAAGCTCGACAAGATCGAGTTCCAGTCGGCCGAGGTGGCCCAGGCCGAGAACTTCCGCAAGATGCTGCTGGCGATGGCGCGCGACGTGCGCATCATCCTGATCAAGCTCGCCGACCGGCTGCACAACATGCGCACGCTGGGAGCCGTACCTCCCGCGAAGCGGCGACGGGTCGCCCGCGAAACCATGGAGATCTACGCGCCGATCGCGCTGCGCCTGGGCCTGAACACGCTCTACCACGAGCTGCAGGAGCTCGCGTTCTCGCACCTGCATCCGCTGCGCTACCAGGTGCTCGCCAAGGCGACCAAGGCAGCTCGCGGCAACCGCCGCGAGATGATCGGCCGCACGCTCGAGCAGGTGAAGAAGAAGCTCGCCGACGGCGGCATCGAGGCGACGGTGCAGGGACGCGAAAAGCACGTCTACTCGACCTACCGCAAGATGATCGACAAGCACCTGTCGTTCTCCGAGGTGCACGACATCTTCGGCGTCCGCGTCATCGTCAAGGACGTCCCTTCCTGCTACCTCGCGCTCGGCGCGCTGCACGCGCTGTACAAGCCGATCCCGGGCAAATTCAAGGACTACATCGCGATCCCGAAGGCGAACGGTTACCAGTCGATCCATACCGATCTCATCGGACCCCACGGCGTGCCGGTCGAGGTCCAGGTGCGCACCGAGCCCATGCATCGCCTCGCCGAGTCGGGCGTCGCCTCGCACTGGATGTACAAGGACGACTCCGACCGGCTCTCCGAGCTGCAGAAGCAGACTCATCAGTGGCTGCAGTCGCTGCTCGAGATCCAGCACCAGTCGGGCGATCCGCAGGAGTTCCTCGAGCACGTCAAGGTCGATCTGTTCCCCGACGAGGTCTACGTGTTCACGCCGAAAGGGAAAATCCTGTCGCTGCCGCGCGGCGCGACCGCGGTCGACTTCGCCTACGCCGTGCACACCGACATCGGCAACCGCTGCGTCGCGGCCAAGGTGAACGGCGAGCTCGTCCCGCTGCGCACGGATCTGCGCAACGGCGACCGGGTCGAGATCATCACCGCGAGCCACGCCAAGCCCAATCCCGGGTGGCTCCAGTACGTGCGCACCGGCAAGGCGCGCTCGAACATCCGCCACTTCCTGAAGACCATGCAATACGAGGAGTCGGCGAGCCTCGGCGAGCGCCTGCTCGAGCAGGCGCTGAAAGGACTGAAGAGCTCGGTCGCGGAGATCGACGATGCGGGCTGGGATCGCGCGCTGCGCGATTCCGGCGCGCGCTCGCGCGGCGAGCTCCTCGCCGACATCGGCCTCGGCAAGCGCCTGCCGGCGGTCGTCGCGCGCCGGCTGCTCAAGCGAAGCGATTCCAAGGAGGACCTGAAAACCGCAGGCAGCGTCACGATCCGCGGCACCGAGGGCATGGCGGTGCAGCTCGCCTCGTGTTGCCGCCCGATTCCGGGCGACGCGATCGTCGGCTCGATGAAGAAGGGACAGGGGCTGGTGGTGCACGTGTCCGAATGCACCGTGATCGAGCGTTCGCGGAAGAAGGAGCCCGAGCAGTGGATCGACGTCGAATGGGACCCGCGCACCAGCCGCCTTTTCCAGGCCGCGATCAACGTCACGGTCGAAAATCAGCGCGGCGTTCTGGCCAAGGTGGCCTCGGAGATCGCCTCCGCCGCTTCCAACATCGACGCGATCAGCATGGACGAGGATCGGGCACTTTTTACAACCATGCACCTCGTCGTCGAAGTGGCGAACCGGCAACACCTCGCGCGCGTATTGCGCGCGCTGCGGCGGTTGCCCGACGTCAAGAAGATTTCCCGGTCGCGCGAATAGCGGCTTTCTTGTCTTTTCGTCCTGCGGCGCTCTCGGGGCGGTTCTTTTGGTGTACCTTTGGGGTACAAATCAAGAGCGGATGCAGGGAGCCGGCATGGACAATGGAAGGGCGTGCGTCAGCGTCATCGATGACGACGCGCTGGTCCTGAGGTCACTCGACCGCCTGCTGCAATCGCGCGGCTTCGAGGTGCATACCTATTCCTCGCCGCAGGCGTTTCTCGAGCAGCACGACGCCGACACTCCCGGTTGCATCTTGATGGATCTCTCCATGCCCGGCCTGAGCGGTCTCGAGCTGCAGCAGGCGCTCGCGCGAGCGGCCGACCGCCGGCCGGTGGTGTTCATCAGCGGCCGCAGCAGCGTCGAGGCGAGCGTGCGCGCAATGAAGGCCGGCGCGGTCGATTTCCTCACCAAGCCCTTCGACGAAGCCGACCTCGTCGCGGCGGTCCAGGCCGCGTTGGAAAAGGACCGTGCCTCGCGCGAGGGTTTCGCCGAGCGCGCTTCGATCAACTTCCGCCTCGCCACGCTGACGCCGCGCGAGCGCGACGTCCTGAGCCGCGTCGTAGCGGGCAAGCTGAACAAGCAGATCGCGGCCGAGCTCGGGACGGCCGAAAAAACGGTGAAGGTGCACCGCGCGCGCATGATGCGGAAAATGCAGTTCGACTCGCTCGCCGAGCTGGTGCGCGCATGGACAGTCACCCAGCCTCCTCCGCCGGCGCCTCCCCAGGCCTGACGCATCCGGGCTGGCGCTTCGGCCCGGCCACGACCTGGGCCGCGCCGGCCCTGCTCGTCGCCGTCGGCTACTACTTCGCGGCGCGGGTCGGCTTCGCCTTCACGCTCCAGCCTTACCCGATCTCGACGCTCTGGCCGCCGAACGCGCTGCTCCTCGCCGCGCTGCTTCTCGCGCCCACACGCGCCTGGTGGTGGCTGCTCGCCTCGGTCCTCCCCGCCCACCTGCTGGTCGAGCTGCAAAGCGGCGTGCCGGTGGCGATGGTGCTCGGCTGGTACGCCAGCAACTGCAGCGAAGCGCTGATCGGCGCGGGCCTCGCGCGCGCCTTCGTGGCGTGGCCGCTGCGGCTCGATTCGCTGCGCAGCGCCGGCATCTTCCTTTTCTGCGGCGCGCTCGTCGGCCCGGTGGTTTCGTCCTTCCTCGATGCCGCGCTGGTGAGCCTCGTCGGCTTCGGCGAGCGCGGCTACTGGGACCTCGTGGCCACTCGCATCTTCTCGAATACCCTCGCCGCGCTCACCGTCGCGCCGCTCATCCTGACGCTCGCCTCGATCGAAATTCCGCGGCTGCGGGCGGCACGGACGGCGCGCTACGCCGAGGCGGCGGCGCTGTTCGTGGGGTTGGCCGTGACCTGCCTGATGGTCTTCAACCTGCCGCAATTCGACAACCACACGGAGCCGGCGCTCTTCTATGCGCCGCTGCCTTTCCTGGTGTGGGGGGCGCTGCGCTTCGGTCCGGCGGGCACCGCGAGCGCCATCGCGGTATTGGTTGTGGCGACGATCTTCGGCACGGTGAACGGCCTGGGGCCCTTCGCGGGCAGCACGCCGCAGGAGACGGTGCGCGAAATGCAGCTCTTCCTGACCGCGGTCGCGGTGCCGATGCTGCTCCTCGCGGTGGTGCTCGACGAGCGCGCCCGGGTGGAGCTCGACGCGCGCGAGCAGCGCCTGCAGCTCACGCACCTCTCGCGCGTCGCGATGCTGGGAGAGCTCTCCGGCGGCATCGCCCATGAGCTGAACCAGCCGCTCACCGCCATCCTCAGCAACGCCCAGGCGGCGCTGCACCTCATCGGCAACAAGTCCGCCCATCCGGACATCCTGATGGAGATCCTGCGCGACATCATCGCCGCGGACCAGAGGGCGGGCGAGGTGATCCGGCGGCTGCGGACCCTCTTCAAGCGCGGCGAAACGCAGTTTCAGCCGCTCGACGCGAACGAGCTGGTCCACGAGGTCCTCGGCATCGTGCACGGCGATCTCGTCACGCGCTCGGTCGAGGTCGTGTCCGAGCTCGCGGCCGCCCTGCCGAAGATCCACGGCGACCGGGTCGAGCTCGAGCAGGTGATGCTCAACCTGGTGGTCAACGCCTGCGAGGCGATGGGCGGGGGGGTTGCGCCGGAGCAGCGCCGGCTCACCGTGCGCACCCGTGCGGTCGAGGACGGCGCGGTGCAGATCAGCTTCAGCGACTGCGGCCCGGGGTTCACCCCGGAGCAGTACGCCAGGCTGTTCGAGCCTTTCTATACCACCAAGCCGCGCGGCCTGGGGCTCGGGCTTTCAATCTCGCGCGCGATCATCCGCACCCATCACGGGCGCTTGTGGGGCAGCTCGGTCCCCGGGAAGGGCGCGAGCTTCCACATCGTCCTGCCGGCCCTCGCCGCGCCTGGCCGATAGGCCGCCGGCCAGGCGCGGCGGCGGCGGCATGGGACCTTGGTCCAATTA
>Ga0075429_100000744_pt1 | contig 25586 bp, 24 predicted proteins | sample RhiMetdeltSRZDD3_FD_75295 | JGI IMG/M metagenome (GOLD analysis project Ga0075429, IMG submission 75295) | Populus rhizosphere microbial communities from Tennessee, USA - Rhizosphere MetaG P. deltoides SRZDD3 | ecosystem: Host-associated > Plants > Roots > Rhizosphere > Soil | place: USA... | reverse complement strand
ACGTCGTTTACGGTATATATCCCCCGTTCCAGCAGAACAGTTCCTCGGAATAACGAAATCCCATAGCATGTCGTTGCGAACGATTTGCGCCTCGACTGCTCTCGCCTGACAGCTCGCTCCGCTCAGCGCGGTATTTCCACCAACACTTTGAGCACGCCGGTCTCTGCGGCGCGCTCAAATGCTTTTAAAGCCTCCTCTAACTTATATTCCTCTGCGATCAGAACAGTCGGATCAACCTGTCGTGCCTCCATTAAGCGCATTGCAGGGGCAAAAGGTCCACAGCGCGAACCGATGATGTTGATCTCATCCACTACGAGAGAGGAGAAGTTGACGCTTATCTCCCCTTTATACGTGGATTTCATCACCAGCGTCCCACGCGGACGGATGGATTTCCGGGCCAGCGCAAAGCCGCCAGGCGACCCGGTCGCTTCAACGACCACGTCCCAGCGCCAGGGCTGAATCTCTTCTTCTGCGATGACCCTGATCCCGCGCGCCTTCAACAGACTTTGCTGGTGCGCATGCCGGGCAACCACGCGCAAGTTGCAACCCGTCAGTGCAAGTGTTTGGGCAATGAGCTGGCCGAGCCGCCCCGCGCCGACGAGCAGGACCCGATCGCTGGGTTTGATCTGGATTTGCTGCTGGATCTCCAGCGCCGCGGCCAGGGGCTCGGTGAAGACTGCCATTTCATCGGGGACAGAGTCCGGAACACGGTGGAGGTTGGCAATGGGTAATTGGGTAAACTCGGCAAATGTGCCGTCACGATTGACAATCCCGAGCACAGTCCGCTTCTCGCAGTGGGTTGGTCTTCCATTCAGGCACTGTTCGCATTGATTGCAGAAGACATTGATCTCCCCCACCACTCGCTGTCCGATCCATGAGGTATCCTCCGCCTGGCTGACTTCCCCAACGAACTCGTGCCCGAGGATACCGGTGTAGGGATAATAGCCTTTCACCAGTTCCAGATCAGTGCTGCAAATCCCCGCCTTGCGGATTTTGATCAGAGCTTCGTCAGGCTTGTGCGGTCCTGGGACACCACGCAGGTCAATTTTGTTATTTTCAAGCCAGAGAGCCTGCATAGATACTTCTCCTATGGGTTGATTGTCGGCGGATCTACGGACAAATCAAGCGTCCATGTTCCCGCACGCTGATCTTGATTGAGAGACACTTTATCATTTTCCAGCCAGGCAACAGGATAATAAAACGGCATCTGGTCTTCATAAAGCAGAACAGTTTTATCGCTTTCGAGATCAGTCATAAATAAAGCAAATTTCTTACTGAGATCATCAAAGTCTTCCGGCACAGCAACAAAAATCACGTGCTTACTATCCGGAGACCAGACAAACTCTCCAAAATACTGATAATACTCAGGCGTAAGATAGACGTTCTCTTCACCACTTTGCAAATTTCGAATACGGATTTCACTCGTATTCGTGCTGTAGACAATATATTTATCATTTGGAGAGAAGGATAATACGCCCGAAATCCCCGTATCTTTCCATGTCCCATTTTGCAGATTCACACGAACGAGAGCGCTTTTATAACCGAAGTAAGGTCCAGGACCACCATCGCCATGCGCTGTAGCAAGATATACATACCGCCCATCCTTTGACCAGTGGACCACCCCCACGTAGCCTTCGTAATAATCATCAGGATATCCATGGCTTTCTCCATAAATCTTATACCAGGAGTAGATTCCAAGCTTCTTCCCGCCTATTTCAAGGATCTCCATCATATTGCCATTGGAAAAATAAGCCCATTTTCCATCAGGAGAAACATCAACGCCATAGCAATAGGCAAGATTACAAGAAGCAATATATTCCTCTAATTCGGGAAACTGGCCAACCAAATTAGTACGGATAGCTTCCACGGTAGCAATAGCATTGAGAGTCGCGGCTGGAATTGTCATTGTAGGCAGAAAGGTCGGGGTGGGCGTTTTTGTTGGACGTGATGTCCTTGTCAGGCTGGGGATAAAGATTGCCTCAGCGCTCGTGGCGGACTCAGCCGTGGAAGGAGCAATCGTTTCCATCTGACCAGTGCTACAAGCTGCCAGGAAAATAATGAGCAGGACAACACTTCGTTTCTTACATTTCACGGTCTCTCCTGCTGATCCACCTTCCTCTTTATTCCTCAGCAACCGCCCAGCGATCCCGACCGCTATTCTTCGCCTGGTAGAGCGCCACATCTGCCCGGTTCAGGAGAGCTTCCCAGTCTTCCTTGTGGATCTTATATTGAGCGATTCCAATACTGACTGTGATCCCAATCCCCTCTTCACCGGACTTGATCAGCAATGACCGCACATAGCTGCACAGTCGTTCCGCCTGCTCACTTGCAGCCTTCAGTGTGCTATGGGGAAGGACAATGAGAAATTCCTCACCGCCGTAGCGCCCGATCGTATCGGGGTACCGGATATGGTTTCGCAGCTCGCCGCCCAGGTTGCGCAGGACATCATCGCCCACCGTATGACCGTGCGTATCATTGATCTTTTTGAAATGATCGATGTCGAGCAGGGAGACAGAAAGCGGCGTGCCGTAATGATCTGAGAAGAGAACCTCATTCTGCAAATCCTTTATGATCTGGCGCCGGTTGGGCAGGAAGGTCAGGGCGTCCGTATGGGAAACTTCGTCTGCCTGGGCAATGACCGCCTGTAACTCGGTTTCTTTAATAGTCAGGATGCGCTTTGTTTTCTGCAACTCTGCCATCACGGCTTCGAGCTGCACAAGACTGGCAGTCGGTTCGCCGATCAACAAAACCCGGCCTCCCGGCAGCGGGATGAACAAACAGATAAACATGTTGTTCCGCCGGTCCATGGCAAACTGTAGCTCCCCTTTTGTCCGGATGCGCTGCTGGACGGATGTCGCAAGCAGTTCCGTGAACCGGTCATCACTGGATGTGGAAAGGAAATCCCGGAGTCGGGTTTTCTCGGTATGCACCCTTTTCAGCGAATCGAAGGAACGATTCCAGGAGATCAAAGTTCCTTCCCGATCGAGCAAGACCACCAGTAGACTCGTGGATTCCAGGAAGGGGTCCACCCCATATTGAGCAAATAAGCTGGCTAATTGACTCAACGGATTGCGCGCCACGTTGCCTCAGCGTGCCCCGCGCCGTCCGAACTGGCGTTCGAGCATATCCACCGAGAGATGGATCATCGTCGGCCTGCCGTGCGGACAGGTACGCGGTGAGTCGCAGGCTTCCAGGTCGATCAGGAGTGCACGCTGTTCTTCACTGGATAACGCCTGCCCTCCTTTGACCGCCATCCGTTTGCAGACGCGCGCCGCCAGTTTCGCTTCGATCTCGTTCTGCAGGGGTGATTCATCCTCCTCAAAGTCCTCGACCAGGGCGCGCAGTGCTGCGGCGGGATCGCTCCCCATGAACAACGCCGGCATGGCTCGCACCTGGAAGGTATTCGGCCCAAACTCGTCCACGTCAAAGCCGAAACGCTGCAGAATAGATAATTGAGTAATGAGTAAGTTGGCTAAGGGAGGAGGCAGGGTAACTGCCACCGGAGTAAGCAGGGCTTGTGACGGGATGTTCTTCATGGCGTGCTGCGCCATCAACTTCTCGAACAAGACCCGCTCATGCGCGGCGTGCTGGTCCACGAGATACAACCCGTCGGGTCCTTCCGCTACCAGATACGTCGCGCCGATCTGACCGACGAGGCGGAGGAGAGGAATGGAAGGCTGTGAACCGGAGGCTGGAAACGGAGACGAGGGAATGGGTAATTGGGGATCAGGCGTTGAGAATTCCTGATTAACATTCGAAGGCGGCACACTGGTACTTGCAAACAATTCCTCATCGTGCCCGATCTTCCAATCCAGCCCGGTGTGATGAGGCTGCTCTGATGGAAGGGTGCGTGTGGTGCCCCACAGGGATGGGGCCACATTGGGGACCGGAGAATAGGCCAGCAGTGCCTTCCGCACGGAGCGTTGCACGAAGCTGAAGACCTTGTCCTGGTTTCGGAAACGCACTTCCGCTTTCGCCGGGTGCACATTGACATCCACCTCGGCCGGAGGGATCTCCAGGAAAAGTGCGGTCAGTGGATACCTGCCTACCATCAACAGGGTATGATACGCCTGTAGTAGCGCGGTGCTGAGAGATACATCGTGCACCCAGCGGCCATTGATGAAAAACGTAATTTCCCTGCGGTTGGAGCGCGTGAGCGAGGTGGGGCTGATGAATCCGGTCAGGCGCAGCCCTTCTTCTTCAGACATCACTTCCAGCATTTGTTTCGCAACATCCACACCATACAACGCGGCAAGGATGGCACGCCGGTCGCCATCGCCGGAGGTCTGCAGGACAACATTTTTTCCATCGGAGAGCTTGAACCGTTTTCCGGGATATGCCAGTGCATAGCGCGTCACCAGCACGTCGGCGGCGCGGCGCTCGGTCGTATCGCTTTTCAGGAATTTCAAACGGGCCGGCACGTTGTAGAACAGGTCCTCCACGCGCACGGTTGTGCCCATCGTAGTACCGACTTTGGTCGATCCGCCCGCAATCCCTCCCTCCACGCGCAGGCGTGCACCCTCCTGCTCACTTTGCACGCGCGAGGTAACCGTCATACGTGAGACGGAAGCGATGGAAGCCATGGCTTCACCCCGGAACCCAAGCGTGGAGATGGAAAAAAGCTGATCGGCGCGAGCCAGCTTCGAGGTCGCGTGCCGCGAGACCGCAAGTTCCAACTCGGTCGAGGGGATTCCGGATCCGTCATCCACCACCTCGATCAGCTTCTTCCCCGCCTCTTCAATTGTGATCGCAATCGAGCGTGCGCCCGCATCGAGGGAATTTTCCAGCAATTCCTTGACCACCGAAGCGGGCCGTTCGATGACTTCACCTGCTGCAATCTGCGAGGCGACTTCAGGAGAAAGCAGACGAATGGGCATGGAGAGATTATAACGCGCCGGGCGCTATAATTACCGGCATGACAAGACGTTACATGCCGTTGGTGTCGCTTTTGCTGGCTTCGTGTTCTCTGCTGGGGGCCCCTGTCGCTCCAGCGCCGCAGACCATTGTTGTCCTTCCCACCGCGACGGTTATCACGCCGACCCCATTCCCGACTCCTACGCTGGCACCTTATGAAGGATACACCATTGATTATCTGCGCAAACGGACGTATGGCGGCGGCACGATGCAGGTGCTGGAGAAACTGGCAGAGAACGACTCTTTTGCGAGCTATTCCATCCGCTATCCAAGCGAGGGGCTCAATATTTATGGATTCATGAACGTGCCAAAAGGTCCCGGGCCGTTCCCGGTCATCGTTTCGATTCATGGATACGCACCCTACGGCAAATATGACCCGTTCAACCCGGTGCAGGACTCGGCGGATCTGCTCGCTGCCAACCAATTCATTGTCATTCGCCCGGGTTTGCGAAATCACCCACCCTCGGACAGCGGGGACAACCTGTTGCGGGTCGGCATGACCCTGGATGTGATGAACCTGATCGCTCTGGTCAAAGCGCGGGAGGCTCTCCCGGCAGAACTGGCCAGCGCGGATACAGACCGGATCGGCTTGTGGGGCACGAGCATGGGAGGCGAAATTGGTTTACGGGTGATCACAATCAGCCAGGATATAAACGCGGCGGTGCTCGCTTCTCCGTTGAGTGGGAACAGCGAACGAAACTCCCGGCAGCTGTATGAGATCACGCGCGACGAGGAATTCGCAAAGGATTTCGTCATCCCGTTGGAGATGCAGGAGCGTATTTCCCCTGTCTATCAGTATTACAAGATCACGTCTGCGGTTCAACTGCATCACGGGACGGCAGATACCACCGCGCCCATCTCCTGGGCCGTGGAGACGTGTGACTTTCTCAAGGCTGCAGGAATCTCTGTCCAATGCCTTTACTATCAGGATGCCGGGCATGTATTTGGCGGTGACGGGCTCCGGCAGCTGCAGCAGAGCGCCCTGGAGTTTTACCGGACCTATCTCTATCCATAAGGCTACAGGGACACACCACTTGCCGAGCCTGTCCTCAGTTGGAGCAAATATTATGAAACGATTCTTATTGGTGATGAGCTTTATTCTGACGGCCTGCATGTCGCCCCCTCAGCCTCCGACACTCACACCTACACTCTTTCCAGTCACTCCCACGCAAACTCCAACCCCCATTCCGACAGCGACTATCACCTCCTTACCCACTCTCTCGCCGACGCCCGACCCTTATTTTTTCTGGAGCATCGACTATCTGCGCTCGCGCGCCTATGGAGGTGGGCAGATCGAGTTTCTGGAAGTGATGACGCAAAACCTCTATTCCACACGCTACCTGATGCGTTATCCGAGCGATGGTCTGAACATTTTCGGCTTTGCAGACATCCCCAACGACGAAGGTCCGCACCCGGTGATCATTGCGCTGCACGGATACATCGACCCGGCAATCTACTCCACCCTCGATTACACCTCCCATTACGCCGGCGCCATCGCGAGCGCGGGCTACATTGTCCTGCACCCCAACTTGCGCGGCTACGCCCCTTCCGATAACGGCGAAAATCTCTTCCGGGTGGGCATGGCAATCGATGTGCTCAACCTGATTGCCCTGGTCCAGTCCCAGAGTGGAGGGACAGATGCGCTGAGGACCGCCATGCCAGATCAGATCGGGATGTGGGGTCACAGTATGGGCGGCGGCATTACCACGCGCGTCCTGACCGCCACGGATGACGTCCGCGCCGCGGTCTTGTACGCCGCGATGAGCGGGGACGAGCAAAAGAATTACGAAGCCATCCGCCAGTGGTCCGGGCAAACGCGCGGGCTGGACGAGCTTAATGTGGCGGCGCAGGACCTGACCCGCATTTCACCGATGTACTTCTTTCAGAACATCACGGCTGCCGTCAGCATCCATCACGGCACCGCAGATGCCACGGTCCCTCTGGATTGGTCTGTACTGACGTGCGATCAGCTCACAGCGCTTGGCAAACGTGTGGAATGCGTTTACTACCAGGATATGCCGCACACGTTTTATGGCTCAGGCGATGAAGAGTTCATTCAAAACACGGTGCAGTTTTTCAACCAGCATTTGAAAACACCTTAACCTTGCGAAGGCTGGTTTTGAAAGCGAAACGTAAGCGAATCCAACCTTCGCACGGTTTCTCAAAAGGTATAATCACGAAATGCGATTTACGACCTTGTTTTTTGACCTGGACGATACCCTCTATCCATCCTCCACGGGTCTCTGGCCAGCTATCAAGGGCCGGATGAATCTGTACATGATCGAGCGGCTGGGCATTCCCGAGAGTGATGTCCCATTTTTGCGTGAACAATATTTCAAAATGTACGGCACCACGTTACGTGGCCTGGAGGAAAGGCACAACGTGGATAAGGAAGACTTTCTGGCGTTCGTGCATGACCTGCCACTCCATGAATACCTGAAACCGGACTCGATGCTCCGGGAGGTGCTCACCTCCCTGCCGACCCGTAATTTGATCTTCACCAATGCGGATGTGCCTCATGCCCGGCGCGTCCTCACCGCACTCCAGCTGGAAGATCTTTTTGAGACAGTTGTAGATGTCAATGCAGTCTCCCCGTACTGTAAACCGATGCCCGAGTCCTTTGCGATCGCCATGGAGCTTGCCAATGAGCCTGACCCGCGCAAGTGCGTGATGATCGACGATCTGCCGCGCACCACGCGCGCCGCCCTCAACGTGGGCATGGCAAGCCTGTTATATGGCTGCAATGAGCCCACCGAAGATGCCAGCGGCGTCATTACCGACTGGACTCATTTGCCCATCCTCTTGGGAGATTAACATGGAGTTGGTTTGCAACCCGCCCGACAAAGGATTTTGGAAATGGAAGTAGACAGCCCTGCCATTGGCTTGTTGATCATCATCCTGCTCGTCGTCTGCGCGAACTTTGCCATGTACGCGATTGCCCGTAGCGCAGCCAGGGGCGGCAACTCGCGCTGGATGTCTGCCTTGCGGGACTCGTTAAGCAAGCCCATGAACACACAGGCAAACAAATCCATGGAAGAGTTGCGAAAAAAAATGGAAGAGCTGGAAAAAAAGAAAGAAGGCCAATGATTTTGCCTTTGGCGTGGGGAAAACATTCAAAACCAGGGGATTTCCCAAAGGGGTAAGGTTTACAAATCATATACGTCGCTCATATACATTCGTAAGGATTCATTCATCAGTTATTAATCACGGCATAGTATCTTTGCTGTGTGTTCGTTAACTAGTATGGAGGCATTTGTGAATAACACGACCAAAACAATACTGGGGGCGTTTGTAGGGCTGATCCTGCTTGCCGGAGCTTTTTCCGGCGGATTTATTGTTGGACATCTTATGCCAGCAACCGGTCAGTTACCTGCCCTGGGTGACGTTATCCCCGGCGTGCCGGGCGCACAACCTGAACAGCAGGCTGCCACCCCCGATGAACTGGAGACTCTCTTTGTGCCGTTCTGGGAAGCCTGGAACGTGGTCCATGACCAGTTCGTGGAGCAGCCTGTGGACGATCAACTTCTGATGCAGGGGGCGATCCGCGGCATGATGGATGCGCTTGGCGATCAGCAGACGTTTTACATGGAGCCGCAGGTCTATGAGAATGAAACCTCCTCCCTGCAGGGCCAGTACGAAGGCATCGGCGCCTATGTGGATACCGAAGCAGATTACCTCACCATCGTGAGTCCGATCGAGGGCTCTCCTGCGGAAAAAGCGGGCCTGCTGCCCGGTGACAAGGTCATCGCGATCGATGGTGAAGATATGACGGGCGTCGCCCCGGAGGAAGCGCGTTTGAAGGTGCTGGGACCGGAAGGCACCACCGTGACCTTAAAGGTTGCTCGTGAAGGAGAGGCAGCACCGTTGGAGTTCACCATCACACGCGCCCAGATCGAGATCCGCAGCGCCGAAGGAAAGATGCTCGAGGACAATCTTGGGTATATAGACATCAATACTTTTGGTGAGCACACCACCCAGGAGCTGCGCTCGGCGCTGGACGATCTGCTCAAGCAGAACCCGCGCGGCATCATTATTGATCTGCGCAACAACCCCGGCGGCTACCTCAGCACGTCAGTGGAGGTCGCTTCAGAATTTATCGATCAGGGCGTTATCCTGTACGAGCAGTATGGTGACGGTCGGCGCGACGAGCATAAAGCCCTGAGTAATGGTCAGGCCACCGACATCCCACTGGTAGTACTCATCAACGAAGGTTCCGCTTCTGCCTCAGAAATCCTTGCTGGCGCCCTGCAGGATTACGATCGCGCCACGCTTGTCGGTGTCAAATCGTTTGGGAAAGGCTCCGTTCAGAACTGGGTGCCTCTTTCCAATAATCAGGGAGCTGCGCGTGTGACGATCGCCCGCTGGCTGACACCCGACGAACGATTGATCGATCACATTGGTCTGACGCCGGACGTGATCGTCGAGATGACGCCCGAGGATTTCGAGTCGCAGCGCGATCCGCAGCTGGATGCGGCTGTTCAAACATTGCTGGCGATGCTCGAAGGAAATCCCATCCCCACTTCACAGCCCACGTCTCTTCCAGCACTCACAGCTACACCTGTCCAATAGTACTTTTTGCCTGATTCAAAAGGAGTAAACCATGTTTTTCTTTGATCCCATGTATCTCATTTTCATGATCCCTGCCCTTGCGCTGATGGGATTCGCCTCCTGGTATGTGCGGCATGCCTATAATAAGTGGAGCCAGGTACGCGCCTCCAGTGGGTTGACCGGTCATCAGGCAGCCCAGCGCCTTATCTCCACAGGCAATCTCTATGGCGTACAGGTGCAGGGGACGGCCGGCCAGCTCTCGGATCACTACGACCCGCGCAACAAGACACTTTTCCTTTCACAGGGTGTGGCGAGCAGCCCATCGGTCGCAGCCGTGGCGATCTCCGCCCATGAGCTCGGTCATGCGCTGCAGGATGCCGAAGAGTATTTCCCCATGAAGATCCGCTCGATGCTTGTGCCCGCTGTCAATATCGGCTCGAACCTGGGATGGATCCTGATCATGATCGGGCTTGTCCTGCGCATGACAAATTTGGCGTGGATCGGTGTGTTCGTCTTCTCGGCCGGTGCCCTGTTTGCGCTCGCGACCCTGCCCGTCGAATTCAACGCCTCCGCCCGGGCGAAACAACTGCTCTACCAGACCGGCATTATCCAGACGGAAGAGGAACAACGCGGCGTCAATCAGGTCCTCAACGCCGCCGCACTGACCTATGTCGCCGGACTCATCACTGCTGTGATGCAGCTACTCTATTACGTTTTCCTGGTCGGTGGCATGGGCGGCAGACGTAGAGATTAACCAGCATTCATGTAACTGGGAGACACGCTCTCACAGGTACAGAAGCAACACAAAATCCACATCCACACCCGCGAATTCGTCGCGGGTGTTTGTGTATAATCTTCCAGGTATGCGGAAATTCATATTCATTCTTCTCCTGTTCCTTGGCGCCGCGTTTGTCTATCTTAGTTTTGGTGAACTGGAAAGCATCCTAAAAACGCTTCAACATGGGAATATTTGGTTTGTCCTCCTGGCGATCCTCATTCAACTCGCCTGGTTCTTGATGATGGGATTGATCTATCGCTCTCTCTACCAGGTCCTGGACATGGAGGAGAGCATTTCAAGGCTTTCCCTGCTTGCTGCTTCTGCCACGTTTGTCAACATTGTTGCCCCCACGATTGGCATGAGTGGCATGGCGTTCTTTATCGCACATGCCGCGCGCAAGGGGAGATCGGTTGGCAAAATCACCATTGTCAACATGCTGGGTCTGTTCCTGGATTATGCTGCTTTTCTGGTGATCCTTACCCTCGGTTTGATTGTTCTGTTCCGCCGCAATGACCTGGACCCCACCGAGATCGCTGCATCCGCGGTCATGTTTGCCATTGCTACCGGATTCGGTTTTTTGCTGTATCTCGGCTCGCGCTCTGCAGATGCCCTGGGGGATGCGCTCGCATGGCTGGCGCGCCTGGTCAATCGTGTTGCACAGCCATTTATCCATCGAGCCTACCTCAGCGAGGAACGCGCTCATGAATTTGCGCATGAGATGGCAGACGATCTAAAGTCGCTGCCGGAGAAATATCACAGTCTCATCATTCCCCTGCTGTACTCGCTGGGGGGCAAGGCACTGTTGATGTGTGTGTTGGTATCGGTCTTTATGGCATTCCAGGTGCCGTTTACCGCAGGAACCATTATTGGCGGTTTCGCGATTGCGTATCTCTTTCTCATCATTACGCCCACGCCCGCCGGTGTTGGGATCATCGAAGGCGTGATGCCTCTGGCGCTTTCCTCGCTGCGGGTCGCGTGGAGTGAGGCAGTGGTCATCACGCTTGCCTACCGCGGCATCACCTTTTGGATTCCGCTGGCGGTCGGCGCGATTGCCTTCCGGGTGCTGCAACGGGAAAAGAAATAAGACATGCCGCTTGCATCCCTTCTCGAGTACTGGAAACGCGATCCCGAGACCGCGCCCAACCTGGTTGCTTGGCAGACTCTGCCTCCGCGGCCTGCGCAAACGCATCCCTTCCCGGATGATCTTGCGGCTCCCATCAAACAGACCCTCATCGCTGCCGGGATCCACACCCTTTACTCTCACCAGCTCGAAGCCTGGACCCACGCCCGCGCGGGCGAGAACGTGATCCTCTCCACAGGCACAGCCAGTGGAAAAACCCTTTCCTACAACTTGCCGGCCTTTGCTTCTTTAATTCACGATCCGGACGCTCGCGCGCTGTACCTCTTCCCCACCAAAGCCCTGGCGCAGGATCAATTTTCAAATCTTCAATCGCTAGCCGCCCGCCTGCAGTCTCTTACTCCAGCCATCTACGACGGCGACACCCCGCAATCTGCCAGGTCTGCCATCCGCAGGAACGCCCGCATCGTCCTGAGCAACCCCGATATGCTTCATACGGGCATCCTGCCGCATCACACCAACTGGCTGGAATTTTTCTCGAGCCTGCGCTTTGTCGTCATCGATGAGACTCACACCTATCGCGGCGTGTTCGGCTCGCACGTCGCCAATGTGATCCGCAGGTTGAAACGCGTGGCAGCTTTTTATGGAGCGAAGCCACAGTTCATGCTCGCCTCCGCAACGATCGGCAATCCCCGACAGTTGGCAGAGCGCATTATCGAGGAGCCAGTTCATCTCATCGATCACGACGGCTCCGCCCGTGGACCGCGCCACTTCATCATCTACAATCCGCCGATCACAGATCCATCTCTTGGCTTGCGAAAATCATCCCTGCTGGAGGGTGTCAGGCTCTCTCAGGATCTACTGAACCAAAATGTTCAATCTGTGATCTTCGCCCGCTCGAGGAGAAGTGTCGAAATCATCCTGCGGTATCTCCAGGAAAACCAGTTTTTGCACGATGCGTCCAGTCTCCAGTCTCCAGTCTCCAATGTCCAATCAATCCGAGGCTACCGCTCCGGCTACCTCCCCACCCAGCGCAGAGAGATTGAAAAGGGCCTCCGCGAAGGCACCGTCAAAACCGTCGTCGCGACAAACGCTCTCGAGCTGGGCATCGACATCGGCGGACTGGACGCGGCGATCCTCGTCGGCTACCCCGGCACCGTTGCTTCCGCCAGGCAGCAGGCAGGCCGCGCCGGCCGCGGACTCGAATCGGCAGCCGCCGTGATGATCGCTTCCGCGAGCCCGCTCGACCAGTTCCTTGCCCACCATCCCGAATACTTCTTCGAGCGCTCGCCGGAACAGGCGCTGGTGAACCCGGATCATTTGTTGATCCTGCTCGAGCACTTACGCTGCGCGATGTTCGAGCTCCCTTTCCAAACAGGGGAAGGCTTCGGCTCACTGCCTGGAGAGATCGTGGATGAGTATCTCCAATTCCTGCTGTCCAACAACGAAGCACACCTCTCGAATGAGAAGTATTACTGGATGGCAGACCAGTATCCCGCCGCGAATATTTCCCTGCGCTCCGCCTCGCCGCAAGGAGTTGTCTTGCAGGCGGTGACCACCGACGATAGACCATGGACCATCGGCACGGTAGATGGCGAAAGCGCGTTATGGATGGTCCATCCCGGTGCGATCTATTTGCATGAAGCGCAATCGTTTTTTGTAAAAGACTTGAATCTAGAAGAGCACATCGCCTATTTGACGCCAATTCTCAGTGATTACTATACGGAACCATTGCGCGGTACAGAGGTCACGGTTCTATCTGAGTCCGCGAAGGAAAGGGTTCGTGGCGCTGAGAAGAAGTGGGGCGAACTGCAAGTCACCACACAGGTGACAGGCTTTCGCAAGCGCCGTTGGTACACGCATGAAAACCTGGGCGAAGAACCGCTCGACCTGCCTCCAACCGATCTGATGACGACCGGCTACTGGGTTTCGCTCTCCGAAGAGACAATTTCCCGCCTGCGCGAAATGGGAGCCTGGACGAATGACCCTAATCATTATGGCCCTGGCTGGTCTCAAACTCGCGACCGCGTGCGGGCACGCGACAACTATACCTGTCAGGTCTGCGGTGCGGTGGAAATGAATCGCCAGCATGATGTGCATCACAAGGTCCCATTCCGCGCCTTCACTTCGTTCCTGGAAGCGAACCGATTGGAGAATCTCACCACGCTTTGTCCCTCCTGCCATCACAAAGTGGAGCAGAACTTTCGCATGCGCAGCGGACTCTCCGGGCTGGCGTATGTGCTCGGCAACTTGGCGCCGCTGTTCCTGATGTGCGATTCAGGTGACCTGGGCACCCATGTGGAACCTGTCGAAAATCAGAATTTCGGCCAGCCGACCATCGTTTTATACGACGCCATCCCCGCCGGGATCGGTTTCAGCGAAAAATTGTTTGAGATTCACGATGAACTCATAGCACGCGCCCTCGAGCTCGTCAGAGAATGTCCCTGCGCCGATGGCTGTCCCTCCTGCGTGGGACCGGGCGGCGAGAATGGCTACGGCGGCAAGCAGGAGGCGTTGGAGATATTAAAGGAACTCACTCTCCAAAGCGAATAAATTGGTTTGAACGTCAACCCGGACCGGGGCGTTAAGGGAGTGGAGATATAGATGCAGCGATGTCATAAAGGTACCCTGATCGTTTCAATTCTTGGTTTGCTCAGTGCAGGTGCATGTCATGCTTCTCCTGCAGCACCGACCGCGCCCTTAGAATCTGCCCAGCCAACTTTTACTCCGCCAGCACCAACCCCCACCTCCACTTCTATCCCAATTCTTATTTTCGCCTCGTTCATACCACCAACACAGCCTGCACTTCCCGCTGCCATCACACCGGATCCCATCCAAGTGGAACGATGGAAAGAATATGAAGAGGCGCTGGCAAGGGCATGATTTCCGTCAAGTTTCATCCCCGGTCAATTTCTGTGTGAATGGGAGATCCTGGGAAGATCTGAGTCAGAAGTATACGTCTGGACAGTTTGTATGAGTATCTTTCCTGTTGCGAATGAACTCCCACTTCACTCGACAATGCCTGTTGTAATCTATATCAGCGCAGACGGATCTATACAAACTGTGGAAGTTCCTGGAGGTGGAACGAATTATGCATCCGATATAAGGGAAATGTTCCCAACCTATGCGCAGGAAAAGTATTTTGATAAACTGATCCACTTTCAAGAGTTGACCGATCATTTGAACTGGAGGCGGGAACATCCGCAAGAACCACCCCTGATTGTCCTAAGTACAACTCCAACACCATGAATTCGATGAACATTCGCCTCCTCATTGGACAGGGGAGCAATACGATCGCTGTCGAGCGTGCCCTGGTGTCCATGCACCAGGAATAGTCTTCCTAATTCTTCCTCCTCAGCGTGCACATGCAGAATGAGAGATTCACACACTTTGAGGAAACCACCTCCCAGCGCAGGTGCGAGCGATTTCTCGACCAGGTCCGGATGACTCCAGGCATCATCGTGATTCCCCTGGAAGCGGAGATAGCGTCCATCCCGATGGAATTTTCCTTCGAGTTCGATCGCGTGAGCCTAGGCGTTTAAGACGGTTTGCGGCCATTATAGAGGAAATGTGCCTTCAATTCAACAGGAGTAACGAAATTCCTTTTTCCACGTCAAGTCTATAGATCTTTATCTGTTCGTTCGATTTAGCAGTATTGAGCAAGCTTGGAACCAACCCTTCCTCCCGTTTCTCCCTTAGCCTCAACGGGCACAAACCTCCGGATTGGAGGCTTGCGATTACCCTTTCTGCGCACGGTATTTGCGATTCTTTCGCTTACCACAGTGAGCTTCTTCAGCCTGGGGGTGCCGCTTTATTTCCTAAATTACATCGAAAACATTGACGAGGAAACTCTCTCCGCGCTGAGGGGGCTGGGACTCAGCGCTGCCTTCTATGCCACCTATCAAACCGTTCTGGTGATGCTGCTGGCAATTGCCTTCTCCATCGCGGGCCTGATCATCGCCATGAACAAGTCAGATGACTGGCTGGCGCTGCTGGTTGCGTTCACGCTGATCGGTCAGGGCGCGAACGCCTTCGGCCCCCTGCAGCGCATGGCAGCGATCCCCAGCTTCGAGATGCCGGTCCGTTTCATCATTGCGATGGTGCTGATGGGATTACCGCTTTCCTGCTACCTCTTCCCCGACGGCAAAGTCCAAAAACGCTGGATGCTGTATGTGGTGAGCATCTGGTTCGCCTGGTTGATGATCTCTGTCTTCTGGCATTCCTTTCCGCTTAATATCTTCGAGCGCGGCGGGAACGCCACGTTGCGATATCTGCTCTCACTGCTCGCCGTGTTGAGCACCGGGATTTACGCGCAGGTCTACCGCTACCGGCATACGACCAGCCCGATCAAGCGCGAGCAACTTAAGTGGATTGTCTTCGGCATTGCCGTGGGCATTTTCATGGGCATCGGCGTCAACCTCTTTCTGATGTTCTTCGAGCTGACGAACCCCTCCGCCTCGACCTACCTCATCGTGGACATGGTCACGCAAACGCTCTCAGTCATTGCACAATTTACGGTGCCCGTTGCCGTGGTCTTTTCCATTCTGAAATATCGCCTCTATGACATTGAACTGGTCATCAACCGATCCCTCGTGTATGGTTTGCTGACGATCATCCTGGCGGCCGTCTTCGGCGTCATCCTCTTTGGCTTGCAGGCTGCCTATCGAGCTGTCACAAACCAGACCAATCCACCGACGATCGCGGTCGTTGTCGCCACGGTTACGGTCTCCAGTCTTTTCCAACCGACTCGCAAGGTCCTTCGCCGCTTCATCAACCGCCGAATCTACGGCATCGACGTCGACTTCGACGAGCTCAAACGCCGCGAGGTAAAGAGGGAGCAACTCGCGCTTATGCCCTCCCAGGGGGTGACTAGTGTCGGGGGTTATAAAGACCTGGAATTGATCGCGCGCGGCGGTATGGGGGAGGTCTATAAGGCAAGGCACCCGAACCTGAACCGGACGGTCGCGATCAAAGTGTTGTCGGCATTCTTCAAGGATGATCCGGGCTTCAACAAGCGCTTCGCCCGCGAGGCAAAGACCATGGCGCAATTGCGACATCCCAATATCATCACCATCCACGATTTCGGTGATCAGGAGGGATTGCCCTTTATCGTCATGGAATACCTGACGGGCGAGACCCTCTCACAGATCCTGGCGAGACAAGGGTGTCTCGCCCTCGACGAGGGACTGCCTCTACTCCAGGACCTGGCATCTGCCCTGGATTATGCCCACCAGCAGGGAGTCATCCACCGGGACATCAAACCGTCCAACGTCATCATCGAGCCCATCACTACCCTGTCCGCGGGACGCACACGCCGCGCCATTCTGATGGATTTTGGCATTGCCCGTTTCGTCAGCGAGAACACCGTCCTGACCGGGAGCGGCGATGTGCTCGGGACGGCGGATTACATCTCGCCGGAACAGATCCACGGCATCACGGAATTGGACAGCCGCACGGATCAATATAGCTTCGGGGTGATGACCTATCAATTGCTGACAGGCCGAAAGCCTTTCGAGCGCAACAACACCTGGGCGATGATCCGCTCTCACCTCGAGGAGCCGCCGCCCGATCCGCGAATCCATGTTTCCATGCCAGAATGTATCGCAGTGGCCATTCTTCGAGCGCTGGCGAAAAAGCCTGAAGAGAGATTCGCTTCGGTCGGTGAATTTGTTGCGGCACTTGGCCAATAACGTGGCCAGGTCCACCGGGGAATACCGGCCCACTTGACTTTCTGATACCTCATCTGTATAGTGAATGCTATCAGGTCGTTACTTTAGCGATCCCGCTCATGGAAGCCAACAGGGAGACATTGTATGCTCTATACCTTTACAGTTGTGGTCAATCTACTCGCCTTGGCTGTTGCGATCTGGCTGGGCATTTACATTGTCACGCGCAGTCCGCGCAGCCAGATTGCCTGGCTGGCCGGGCTGGCACTCTGGTCGATTGCCGGTTATTTCCTGAACACGATACTGGCACTGAACCCACCACCCTCGCCCTCACTGATGCCTTTATGGGTGCGTCCCTTGCTATGGTTCTGGCCTGCCGGCGCGTTCGAGCATGGATGGGGCAACTGGCTGCAGGGCTGGCAAATTACACCGGCAGTGATGATCTGGCATCACGTCACGCTGCTGATCCGTACCGGGCATATGAACCCTTGGCGCTGGACACGTGTGGTGATCGGTTATATTTTCGCGATCGCCGCGATTCTAGGTCAGCGTTACACCGGGCTTGTCTATATAACGACCAGCGGAGATCCGCTTTATCTCACCGCGCTCGTTCCAGGTCCCTTGTATCCGCTGTACATGTTCGGTCTCCTGGTCTTTACATGCCTGAGTCTGATCAACTTGCTTCGTTCTGCCCGGGCCGCTCCGACCGTTATACAACGGAAACAGCTCAACCTCATGGTGTCTGCCACAGTAATTGCCGGTCTGGCAGGACCCATTTCCTTTATCTCTTATAGGCTGGATTTCTCGTTGCCGCGCATGGTGATTACACTGTTGCTCGGCTCCGCCGTGTTCATGATCGGTTATGGTGTGGCGCGCTATAGTGCCCTGATAGAAGGAAGAGTGATCGGGCGCGATTTCCTGTATAACGGACTGGTGATTCTCCTGATTGCTGCCGTCTATCTGTTTGTGGTATGGGGCTCAGTCGTGATTTACGGCGTGCCTGTCGTTGCTATCGCAATCGTGGTCATCCTGGCTGTCCTGACGCACTCCCTCGTGGATGTAGGACGACGGTTATTTGATTTCCTTTTCTACAACCGCGAGACGCGGGAATTGCGGGCGCAGCTGCGTCATCTTGCCCAGCGGGCATACAGGGCAGAGTCGCTGGGTGAAAATCTTTCCAGCGCGCTGGAGACCTTGGGCCGGTTCGTACACGCGACCTATGGTTTGATCATCCTCTTCAAGGATGAGGATCTCCAGCTGGCTGCCTCGTATCGATGGCGGCATCCCCTGCCAGATCTGCAGCGAAAAGACCTGGTTTCTGATGATGTGGTACGTCTGCTGCAGAAACGATTCGCACAGCCGCTTGAAGAAGCCACTCTTCTGATCCCTTTGTACGCCGGAGAGATACAACAGGGCGTTCTGATCCTGGGTCCACCAGAAAATGCGCTAACCTATGCCAAATCTGATGTGGAGAGATTGCTTGAAGCAGGCGACCGCCTCGCAGATCTCATTCGCGATGCCCACCGGGAGAGCGAGCATCTTGCACAGCTTACACAGATCGTCCAGATCTCTCCGCCAAAACTTAACCTGGATGGTGAGATCGCGGCCCGGTCTGTGGAAGAGGCGCTGCGGAACCTGTATGATTATGCCTATCTTTCAGACTGCGCGCTCGCAAAGCTAACGCGCATCCAGGCGGCAAGTTCTAATTCCGGTAGCACCCACCTCGACCGGGGAAAACTCGTCTACCAGACAATTTTAGACGCCCTAGAAAAATTGCGTCCGCCAGGCGAGATGCCGCGTGAGCCGATCCCGCGCCAGTGGTATCCCTATCTGATCCTTTACCACGCATATCTCGAGAACAAACCCAATAACGAGATCATGATGCGTCTCTACATTTCGGAAGGGACATTCAACCGCACCCGCCGTGCCGCCATCCGTTCCCTGGCACGTGTCCTGTCGGAAATGGAAGCAACTGCTCCTTAACCAGATTTCGATCCAATTGCGACCCGGGAATCGCCGCCTTTGCAGGCGGCGATTTCTTTTAAGCAGAGCGGCGGTTTTTGGCAGTTGTTTCTCTCGTTTTGGCAGTCTGAATACGCGATAGTGGAGACAACAAACAGCCAGATGGAACTTTCACAGCAAATTCCTGTCAAACCAGAGGAAGCATCATCAGGGGATGTTGACGGGAAGAACTACGTGAGATTTCACAAAGGACAAAGGAGAACACCATGTTGCAGGTACCGCCCTCTCATAAAACCTATTTCATCGACCTGCCTCTCGCCCGCCTTCATATCCTGGAGACCGGCAGGGGAGCGCCTCTCATCATGGTCCCTGCCACCATCTCGGAGCTGGAGAACTGGCGTCCCCTGGCGCAATTTATGGGACAGTGGTTCCACGTCTATTTTTTCGAATTACCAGGCCATGGACAGTCCCAACCGTTTCGCGAGCCGTTTTCCAGCCAGCGCGTCGCGCAACTTGTAGAGCAGTTGGCAGACAAACTGGGCTTCGAGCGTTTCAGCCTGATGGGCTTTTCCTTTGGCGGGATTCTGGCAATGCAGACCTTCAAACGGCTGTCAACACGGATCGACCGCATGGTCTTTATTGCTCCCTGTCTCGACCATCGTGCCCTGCCATTTTCCTCCCTCCGACTTTCGGTGATCTATAAGTTCAATCAATTTCTGAGCGACCCCAAAATCCAGAGGCGTTTTTGCAGCCTGATTCATAACGAATTCACGGTTTCGATGATCGTAGGATTGTTGCAAAAGGTAGGGCACCTGGAAAACACACTGCATCTGGAGGAAAAATTGCTCCATACGGCTCCAGGCACGATCTCAGTCCTAAATGCACAGATCCACGAGATCCTGACAGCAGAATTTGAGGTGACTCCAGTCAAACATCAGACGCCCTGCTATGTCGCCATGTCGGTCTACGATCCACTGCTGCGTTTTGACATCACCCTGAACGTCCTCTACAACCACTTTGAGAACGTGAAATCTGTGCCGCTTTTCTATCCATTTCACCAGCCGCCCGGTGCATTTACCTATGAAGAGTTGAACCGGAATTTTTATAAAACAGTTGATGATTTCTTACGCCTAAGTGCCTAAAAAGGAGACTGTCATGAAAAAGCTTATCGGTATTTTTTTACTCATCCTCACACTGATCACAATGTTCGAGCTCCGTGAAGACCTGCTAAAGGGGCTGTCCTGGTTTGGAAATCTGGAGGCGATCACGACTTCCATGAAACACGCCGGCATTTGGGGACCTGTTGTTTTGTTCATCCTGTTTGTCCTGCAGGTCTTCCTGGCCTTTATTCCAGGACAGGCGCTGATGATCGCCTGCGGTTATCTGTACGGCTTCTGGGGTGGCTTCCTGCTCTCCTGGCTAAGCCTGGTCGTGGGAGGAGAGATCGCCTATTTCCTGGCACGGCGCTATGGGCGTCCCTTCGCAGAGAAATGGATCGCCCCGTCCGTTCTGGAGCGCTGGAACAGCGCCGCCGCAGGTCAGGGAATTGCCTTCTTTGCCCTATCCCTGGTGATGCCTCTTGTCCCCAATGATGCCATGTGCTACGTGGCAGGCCTGGGCACGATCCGACGGATCCACTTTTCCATCGCGAATTTGTTGGGGCGCGGCATGGCCTGCCTGGTCACCAGCGCGGCCGGCGCGTTCGGCGGGAGCCTTTCCTGGCAGGGATGGATGATCTTGATCGGGATCTTTGTGATCATCGGCATCGCCTGGCATCTGGGCAGGCAGAACAAGGCCAGTTTTTTGATCGCCTAGGTCTACCGCATGCCTTTCCAAATCCTGACGGGTCAAATCATAGACCTGTGTCTGCTTGAAAAATCGTTGTGCAAAAAAGGAGAATCCAAAAATGTCCCAGCCCTCTTTCACAAGCCTGATCGTGACCTATAACAGCGCCGGCGAAATCTCGAACCTGCTGAATGATCTTCTTTTGTATATGCCGGAGGGCAAAATCATGGTGATTGATAACGCCTCGAGCGATAAAACGGCAGACGTGGTGAAGCAGCACTTTCCTCAAGTAGAGCTGATTCGAAATTCCACGAATCGCGGTTACGCCAAAGCCGTCAATCAGGGGTTTGCGCAATGCCAGGCGGAATATGTGCTGCTCTTAAACCCGGATATTCGAATCAATTCGCCAGAGGTTTTCGCCGAAATGGAGAGATGTCTGAAACATTCACGACAGATCGCTGCCGCCGCGCCTCTGCAATTCAAGTACGATGGAAAAAAATACCTCAACTTCACATGGTCGTATACGACCACGTCGGCATTCAAGGTGTACTTGTCCCATTTACTGCAGGACAAACAGGCGCCAACCGAACCCATTCGAGTCACATTTTTGAATGCGGGCTGCTTACTCATTCGACGGGCAGCTTTTGAGCAGGTGGGGAGACTCAACGAGAAATATTTCCTATATGGCGAGGAACCGGATCTTTTCCTGAAATTCAGGAGACAGGAATTCGAATGTTACCTGCTTCCCAACGTTGGGGTGACTCACTACCGGGAGCGTAGTTTGATGACGAGACCAGCCTCACAACGTCTGCAAATTCGGTTCCTCGCGGCGTGGAACGTTACCGATGCTCTGATCCACGGATGGACGGATATTCTGCTCGATGAGCTTTTGCTCAAAGGAATACGGTTTATGAACGGGAAACGGCAAACGTCTTATAAGAAACGGACCTTCAACACTCCGGGCTAACAAACGCGCTAGGGGATGATCTCGTAAGGTACGCCGCGTACTTCCCATTCCCTGCCATTTGCTTCTCCACTTACTTTCACGGGCAGCAGCTTGGCAGGGACGCCGGAGTCAGGCATCCAAATGCGGTCCTTGACCGGGAGGATGAGCAGCCCGTTGTCATCGCCGACCGGCGTGAACGTCTCGTTGGGCTCCTGTTTGAACACGGACAGGCCCAACTGTGTAACCAGTTGATTCGCCAACGCGATGACGTCTTCGGAGGGCAATCCGATCTCACTCACGTTCAGGATCTGTGAAGAGTTGAAGTCTCCGGCAGTGGCGTTCTGTAAATTGTGCCGCGCGATAAATTCCAGCACGTTTCCCGCTGCATCCAGGAAATAAAGGGAGGTGGAAGCCCAATTAGTCGATTCAAAATCCTCCTGGCCAGTCTTGTCCCGTAATATGGAGATGCGGCCTGTGATCCACTGCTTGGCTGCCTGGTACTGGTTCTCGGGGATGTTGAAGGCGAAATGATAGGCACCCATAAACTCGGACGGAGCCTGCGTAAATCGTAATACTGTCCGCCCGGCTTTCACTTCGAGGATCGCGGAATCCAGCCTGACCGGCAACTCAAGGATATCGGCGTAAAAATCCCTTTGCGCAGGCAGATCCACAGATGAAATTTCCAATTCAAGGATTTTCATGAAAAGCCTTCCTCCTGACAATAGAGATCATGTGCCCGGCGTCGGCGTATAACTTGTAAGAATCGCCTGGATCTGGTCCACGCGGTCCTGTACCATTTGCCGGACATCTTCTGTCAGGTTCGGGTCATCCGACTCGAGATAGATAAGATAGTTGACCAGGGCATGTTCCAGGTCGCCTCCAGAATCATAAATCCTTGCCAGCATTCCGTAGTTTGCCGGGGTTGGCGAGATCTCGATCAGCCTCTCCAGGTAGGCTGCCGAAATCTGGTAGTGTCCCAGACCGACTTCAGCCATTGCCATATATTCTAATGCCTTGGATAGATCATCCGGATCTGAAAATTCCTCCAAGTGGGGACCCAGAGTATCCACAATAAATTGAGAATCTCCATTCGTGTAAAGGGCTTCATACGCCTGATCCAACAACACTTGAGCGGCTGCTGTTGAGGCAGGCATAAGTGTCGGCATCGCCGGAGGGTGAGCCATTTGGACAGCAAACAATCCTGCAGCGGCGAAGACAACCAGGCAGACTCCGACCAGGAAGCCGATCAGCCCATATTGAATCCATATTCCTGGTGTTTTGTGTTGTGTGTTATCCATCTGGACCTCAGGGAGTGATGCCATGGACTTCAATGGAGCCATCTGTTCGCTGAAGCACCAGCGTAATGCCGAATGTATCAATTGTCGTTTCCAGAGTGGCATCGTCGTTGTTAAGACGGATAAACACATCTCCATCCGGAGAAACGAATTCGCCTGCCGAGTTGATTCGATTCTCACCCCACTGAAGTGTATTGTTTCCGCCCCACATGTTGAAACGGAAATTCCAAAGCGAGATCTGACGCGGCAGACGCTGAGTGGTATTCGAGGAAATCAACCAGACGGAGAGACGCTGCACTTCGCGATGATCCAGCGCTTGAACAGGCTGGAACCGCCATAAGCCCTGAAAGCCCCAGCCCAGTTTCACAGGTGCAATTGCCTTTTCGAGGTCAACAACGATGGCAGATTGAAGGATCGGGTCGGGTGTAAATGCTGGAGTCGCCAGAGAGGGATCGGGTGAGGAGGTTGGGCGCGGCGTCAGCAACGGAGTAGGCATAGGAATGGCGGTAGCCGGTGCAAATGAAGCCTCACGTTCCATAGGCATTGCATCTAAAGCGCTAAGGTCATTTTGTATTTTCATGAGCACTGGATCGGGGAGAGGGTAGGTACTCTCGGCCTCTTGAAAATATTGAATGGCTGCTTCTGTTTCGCCTTGTGCCAGGGCAATTTTTCCCTGGGTATAAGGTAGAAAACCACCTCGTCCCCAGGTTTGCCCCATACCAAAAGCCAAATCGTCCTCTGCCTTTTGTATTTCACCGGACTCTGCATAGAGCAAGCCTCGCAAATAATATCTGTCACCACAGTAATACGGATCTTTTGAAATAGAGTATTCCAACTCCTTGATAGCATCCTGATTTCTTCCCATTTCATATAGGATTTTTGCACGCTCCAAGCGATTAAGACAGGTGTCCTTTAGCTTGATTGCTTCATCAATATAATCTAAAGCTTTCTGTGTTTCGTTCTTGCAGGCATGCCCTAATGCCAAACCTGTATAGAGAGCCCCGATGGGTTCGGTTGCAGCCTCCATCAATTGATTGGCCTGTTCAATCGCCGCATCGCAATTTCCCAGGACTACATTCGAAAAAATAACGTAACGCTCAGCCAACGGATCGTAGTTGCCCAGCCCATTTGCCATTAATAAGTTATCAAAGGCTATTTGCTGCAATTGCATTCGGTCCACCCGATTCGCTTGAAGACCAGATAAGTTATCGTAATACTTGTAACGACCCAGATAATAATCACCTTTGGAATAAGGGCTAAGCTCGATTGCGCTGTCGAAATCGTCTCCTGCTAATGACAGATAATAAAGGTATTCATCTTGTGAACGCTGATTATTCAACAATTTGAGGTACGCCTGACCCCGGTTGTAGTGACCCTCGGCATATTCCGGGAGGATTTCGAGAACCTTGTCCCATGCCAGAATTTCGTCGGCGGACTGGCCCTGATATAGATATCCCAGTGCTTCCGAAATATAAGGATCAGCCAGCTCAAAGCGTTTGCTATAAGGCTGAGAAAGAATGTCAGCATCTGAAGGAGCTGAGGTTTCTTGAGGAGCTACCGGGGTGGCTGATCCGACCGGCACCACTACAGTTTGGGCGGCATAGGCAAAAGGCTCAGCAATTTGCCGAAATCTCCCTGATGCTATAAACCAGTACAGCGAAATTCCACAAAACAGCATTGCCAGCGTCAGTCCGCTGAAGAACGCCAATACTTTTGGTGTTTTCGAGGGTTTTGGGGCTTGCATGCATGCTCTCCTTTTTCTCCAGCCTCAGGTGAGTTTTATTCTACAGCCAACCCTCTTCTTCAGAGATGACAGTCTACTTACAAATCGGGGCTATTCCTCCCTCAGCCACCTCTTCACAGCGGCGCGCGGATGCTGGTACTGTGCCATTTTATCGATCAGGGCATTCGGGTCTGTGTCGCTGAACAACACATCGCGGTGTTCTTGGAAAATAAAGCCTTCCGCGACCGCATGGTCGATGGCGGCGAGCAACGGCGCGTAATAATTCCGGATATTGAACAAACCGACAGGTTTTTCATGCGCACCGGTCTGTGCCCAGGTAATTGTCTCGAATAACTCGTCGAAGGTGCCAAAACCGCCCGGCATGGCGATATAGCCGTCTGCCAGCTCATGCATTCGTGCCTTACGGGCGTGCATCCCGTCCGCCACGTCCATTTGCGTAAGCCCGATATGCGCCAGCGCGGCCGTGTTCATAGAGGGGATGATCACGCCAACAACGATACCACCCGCTTCCAGGACGGCGTCTGCTACCACCCCCATCAGTCCCGTCTTCCCGCCGCCGTAAACCAGGCGGATGCCCCGTTCCGCCAGAGTCCGCCCCATGAAACGCGCACCCTCGATATAGTCGGCATGAACGGCATCTGCAGAGCCACAGAAAACACAAATTGATTTCATAAGGTCCATCCTTTGTAAGGAAATAATGACTTGTGAAGATTCTGTCCATGGGATATGGACGGGAGGCATACCTTCGCAGGACTGAATATCAGTTTCATAACATCCCTCCCTAGGGATCGTTTTGGTGTATAGTTGTCATCGTAGAGTACGTTTTACCATAGACAGACCGGGGCGTCGGTGGTTCACTCTGTTTCGACA